>Ga0209542_10006398_pt1 | contig 22931 bp, 29 predicted proteins | sample RifCSPhighO2_01_FD_184028 | JGI IMG/M metagenome (GOLD analysis project Ga0209542, IMG submission 184028) | Soil microbial communities from Rifle, Colorado - Rifle CSP2_plank highO2_0.1 (SPAdes) (version 2) | ecosystem: Environmental > Terrestrial > Deep subsurface > Rock core/Sediment ... | reverse complement strand
CTGAAAGATTTTGAGCTGTTGCTGGTTCAATCTGTGGCTCACCAGAAGATTCAGGCGTTTTTGATAAAACTTTCTCTAATGAACCTGCTATCGGTTTTCCCATGAAATTTTTTGGTATGTGTATCATTTTATCTGAAAATTTTAATTTATTTGCTCTTTTGCATTGCAAGTAATTGCTCTAACGTATTTCTCATAAATTTCCAGCGATCAGTGAACTTATTTAACACGCGTGCATCTGTTTTTCCGGAGGCAGCCATTTCTACTCCTGCACGGATAATGTCTCCTTGTACTTCAAATTGCTGTTTTGTTGTTGCAATAACGGCATCTAATGCTTTATATTTATCGCTGTAGTATGCTGCATCAACCATTGATTCGTTTAAAACCCCGGAATATGCAGATACAAATTTATATGCCTGCATCATCGAATCAAAATAATTGCTTTCTATAACTGATTGTAAGGCACCTTTCTGTTCTGCTACTGAATCGAGTGATTGTGATAATCGAATGATTGATTTTGCGGCACGCGGAGAAACCGGCAGGACTAATCCAACATCGCTTCCTTGCTCATGATTTTCTAATTGTGTTGGCCATGCATCTTTCATTCTTCTTTTGCTTCCTTTACTGCAATGATCCAATCCATGCAGCAAATAATTTGCAATAAATAATTTTTCTAAAGGAATTGGAGTTGTCTCAATTTCTTGTGATTTACCAATAATTTTGGCAGAATCATCTTCAGCAATTCCTGAAAATTCAACTCTCGGATTTGTATTTCCAGCCAAAATTTCTAAAGTATCCCGGGGAGTTGGAAAAAAATAATCTGTGTCAATAACCACATGCATTCGATCTTTTAATGCTCTGCCTAAATCATTTGAGCTTTCAGTAAATTTCTGTCCAATATTTCCGGTCGCAATACCGACGGAATAACCTTTTCCAATGCGATACGGCGTTCCACTAATTTCAATAAAACCATCAAATAGATTAAATAATTGTGCACGTACCGCCGGGACACAATTAGGCAATTCGTCAACGACAATAAGATGAGTATTAATTCTAGAGGTAAGCTCTTTTACATCTTCTGTATTGCCTGCTAATTTTTCCAGTTTAGACCTCACAATAGCCGCATGTTCATCGTTAATCTTTTTATACGTGAAAACACCATTTTCTACGGCAGGATAATACCATTCGACAATTCCTGTTTCAGGATTTACCAAAGGCTCCAAATCATACTTTGGTTTATATCCTAGTTTGTGTAAATTAAATCGTTGAAATAACTCCCGGGTATCCATATCATTTCTTCCCAAAACAAACATCGCTTTATTACCAAAATAACTCATGACATCTCGTGCTAACTGAGTTTTTCCACTTCCCGTATCTCCCTGTAAAAATAAATTCAGTCTTCCGATTAAACACGCGTCAACTATATCGTTCAGGTACATAGATTGACCATGCAATTGCATCAGTTCAGTTGAATTTTTATATGACTTATTCATGTTTCTTCTCTCCTTTATTTTTTTGTTGTTCAAGAAATCTGTCTAAGCTATATTCAATCAAATGAGATTTATTTCTAAATAAACCGTGTTTTAAAAGGTCTTCGATTATTTTTATTTTCTCTTCTTCAATTGATATGCTGATTTTTTGCTTCATCTGCTGCTTTTCCTAAAACGAAGATGAGGGAATTTCCATGAAATTTCCTTATTCTTCTTACTTTTGATGATAAAATACTACTATTTAAATGTTACTATTGTTATCATTTTATTATGGTAACACTTTCTTATCTCTCAACCTAGAAACTTTTATATTCAGAACTTACGACTTATTTCAAAAGAGATGAACATGAACCTTCAAAATTTTTTTAGTCCAAAAAGTATAGCAATTATTGGTGCTTCAAGAACTTCTGGAAAAGTTGGCCACGAGATTATGAAGAATTTAATTGAAGGAAAATATTTAGGACAAATATTTCCTATTAATAAAGAGGGGGATGAAGTTTTGGGGAGGAAAATTTTTAGATCAATTTTAGATGTTTATGAAAAAATTGATTTAGCTATACTAGCAATACCTGCAGAATTTGTGTTACCTGTTTTAAAACAATGTAAAAAAAAGAAAATTTCCAGTGTGTTGATTATAAGTTCTGGTTTTAAAGAAATCGGAAATGAAAAATTAGAGCTAGAAGTTCAAAATTTTCTCCGGAAGAATGAAATGAAAGCTATCGGTGTAAATTGCCTCGGGATTTACGACGCATATAGTAACTTAGATGCCTTATTTATTCCGAGATATAAATTAAAAAGGCCTGACCGAGGAGGCATTAGTTTTGTCTGTCAAAGCGGAGCGATTGGCGCTGCAATTTTGGATTTGGCAGCTCATGAGGGGCACACATTTTCAAAATTTATCAGTTATGGTAATGCGACGGATATTGATGAATCCGATATTTTGAAATATTTAGAAAATGATGAGACTACAAAAGTTATATGTTTATACGTTGAAGGAATAAAAGACGGTGAAAAATTTTTTAAAACATTGCAAAAGGTAGCCAAGAAAAAACCAATTATAGCACTTAAAGGAGGATTAAGCGAAGAGGGAAGCAAGGCTGTAATGTCTCATACAGGATCGCTCGCTGGAGCAAAAGAAGTTTTCTATGGAATTTTTAATCAGACCAGAGTTATTCATGCAAATTCTTTGGAAGAAATGTTTGAAATTGCTTCCTTATTTGAATTTATTCCAAATAAAATTGGAAATAGGATTCAGGTTGTAACTAATGGAGGAGGATTTGGAATCTTATCTATCGATTCAATTTCTGCATCTAAAAATTTATCGTTAGCAGAATTATCTGAGAACACTAAAAAAAATTTAAGGGCTCAGCTGCCTAGGCTGATAAATATTGGAAATCCGTTAGATTTAGTTGGAGACGCGGACCCAAGAAGATATGAAATTGCTTTAGATCAAATCATGCATGATAAAAATGTCGATACTGTTTTGGTGATAGTTCTTTATCAAACTCCATTAATTACAAAAGACGTGATAGATGTAATTAAAAATTTTAAATTAAAAAGTTCGAAATCATTAATTGTAATTTCAACCGGCGGTGATTTTACCCGATTGTTATCCCTGCAATTGGAAAAAGATTCGATACCTGTTTTTCAATATCCTGAAAATGCAATTAAAGCACTAGATAAAGTTGCAGGATATTACAATAAGTTATCTTAACAATTCAACTATTTCTGCAAGCGTCGGATGAATGTGAATAATTTTTTTCATGGTATCAATGGTTGCTTCTGCAGTTAATAATGCTGAAAATTCATGAATGAGTTCGTCAGATTTGTCACCAATAATAAAGCAGCCTAATAATTTATTATTTTTTTTATTGTAGATAATTTTTATTAATCCTCTTGTTTCACCTATAATAATCGATTTTCCGACTCTTTTGAATTCTGCCTTCATAATTCCAGCTTCTATATTTCTTTTTTTTGCTTCAACATCGGTTATTCCTATGCCAGCAATAGGAGGGGAGGTGAAAACAGCCCAAGGAACGAGATCAAAGTTCATAGTTTCTTTTTTATTTTCAAGTGCGTTTTTTATAACAATCATGGCTTCTCGTTTTGCAGCATGAGCTAATAACGATTTTCCATTGACGTCGCCAATAGCATAAACATTTTTATCAGTGGTTTCCAAAAACTCATTAACTTTAATATATCCATTTTTCTCTTTTTCTATTCCTGCAATTTCTAAATTAAGAGAAAAGGTATTAGCAGCTCTTCCCGTTGCAATTAATATTTCTTCTGCCTCTTGAAATAAATTTTTTCCATTTGCAGTATACAATACTTTTACACCTTTTTTTTGTTTTGTGATTTCACTAATTGTAACTGATGTTTTAATATCAACTCCGTCTTCAACATAATACTTTTCCAGTTCTTTTGATATTTCAAAATCTGCACTGCCAATCAATCGATCTAGTGCCTCAAGAATATAGACCTTGGTTCCTAAATCATTGAAAAAAGTTGCAAACTCTAAGGAGATATATCCTCCTCCGACAATTATTAATGATTTTGGCAATGAATTTATTTTTAATATATCGTCGCTTAAAAGATAATCTACTTTTTCTAAGCCTTTTATTGAAGGGACTTTGGGTTTAGCGCCAGTGCATATAATTATTTTTTTTCCCTTCAGAATCTTATCTCCTGCTTTAATTTCATTTTGAGAAATGAATGAACCTTTATTTTTTATTATAGTTATGTTTTTGTTTTTTAAATTAAAAGTTAAGCTGTTTCTCCCCTGAAGGACTATTTCATTAACTCGCTTCATAATTTTTTGGAAATTCATTTCTATTTTAGAAATTTCAATTCCGAATTGTTTCATTTCTCCTGTCAACTTATGGAGATGCGAAGCATGAAGCATTGCTTTTGTCGGTATACATCCTCTGTTTAAACAAATTCCTCCAAGATCACCTGGATCTACTAGCGCAGTTTTAATGTTATGTGAAGCGGCATATAATGCAATAGTAACTCCTCCAGTTCCTGCTCCCAGAATTATAAGATCATATTCCTCTTTTTGCATATTATAATTTGTTAAAGATAATATATAAATTTTGATTAAAACTGATAAAATATAATAATCTATATTAATCACTGGAAATTTTTTAACTCATGATAAAGGTTTATTTTGCGGGAGCTATACGAGGTGATAGAATTGTTGCCGATACTATAAAATATTTGATCGATTATATTAAAATAAATTTGCAGATACCCGTATTGTCGGAGCATGTTGGTTCTGAAAATCCTGTTGAAGAATTTGCAAGGAAAATCAAAAAGAGTATTGATGATTTATTAGCAGAAGATATTGAAACGCAAGATATTCAATGGTTGGATCAATCAACGCATGTTATTGCAGAGATCTCTGGAGCAAGCACTGGGACGGGAAGAGAAATTGAGTACGCTCGAACAAAAGATCACTTTGGGAAAGTACCGGCAAAAGTTTTATGCATATATGCATTGGATCGAGAATATTTTGCTTCACCGATGATACGAGGAATGAACCCTGAAAAATATCCCAATGTTATCATTAAAAGCTATAGTAGCTTAGATGAAGCTAAAGATATCGTAAAAAATTTCTTACGGTAAATATTAAAAAAATTTATAAACCCTTTTTATTAAAAAAATATGAAACTTTCGGAAGATGATTACGCAAAAATTTTGTTAGACTTGAATAAAACGAAAGAAGAAAGGATACAAGCGGCATTTCATTTGGAAAATGCAATAAAAGATGAAAATATAAATGCATTAATAAAAGGTCTATTTACTGATCCATCCCCTATTGTTAGGCATGAAATTGCGTTTTCCCTTGGCGAATCAGCTCATCCAACTCTTGCTGCAAAATATTTAATGAAGGCTGTTGAAGAAGATGAAAATATTTTCGTCAGACATGAGGCAATTCTTGCTTTAGGAATGTTGGGAAAAAAATAATTTATTCCATTTGTAAAAAAATTTTTGAATGATAAAGATCCTGAAATGGCAGAGAGTGCAGAAATTTCTTTGGAAAGATTGGAGAGTTAATTATTCTAAAAATTCGATGCCGAGTTCATTTTCAATTTCGGAATTTTTCTGTGATTCTTGGGAAAACTCTGCACCGGTAATTTGAGAACTCCTTACCCCAGTTATAATAATCATTACTCGGATAGATTTTTCCATGTCGGGAGATATTTGAGCTCCCCAAATCATTTTTGCCTCGCCACTCAATTTGTCACCGACTGTCGCTATAATCGCCCGTGCTTCATCCAAGGACATGTCATTTCCTCCAATAATGTTAATTAATGCGCCGGTTGCGTTGGAAATGTCAACATCCAACAACGGATTGGATATGGCTTTTTCAACTGCTTCCATTGCCCGATTTGCAGAATCTGATTCTCCCATACCGATTAATGATACGCCCCCATTGGTCATGACTGCGCGAACATCAGCAAAATCCAAATTCACTAATCCTGTTTTTGTGACCAATTCAGTTATACCCTTGACTGCATTCGTCAAAATTTCGTCAGCAACTTTGAATGCAGTTTGTAAGGGCAATTCAGGAGCGATTTCCAATAATTTGTCGTTTGGAATAACTATAAGCGTATCAACAAATGACTCCAGGCGTTCCAACCCATATTCTGCATTTTCAATTCTTTTTTTTCCTTCAATTGTGAATGGCAAGGTCACGATGCCAATCGTTAATGCTCCTTGTTTTTTTGCCAATGACGCGATGACTGGTGCAGCACCAGATCCCGTCCCTCCGCCTAAACCACACGTGACAAATACCATGTCACAGTTTGCCATTTTTTTTCGAATATCCTGCTCTTGTTCATGGGCAGCTTCTTCTCCAACTTTCGGATTGCTTCCTGCACCTAATCCGAGAGTTAGTTCTTTTCCAATAAGAATTTTATGATCTGCATTTGTGTATAATAAGTCCTGTGCATCAGTATTCACTGCAATAAATTCGCCTCCTTTGATGCCAATTTCCCGCATTCTGCTTATTGTATTTCCACCACCACCGCCGACGCCAAACACTTTTACTTTTGAATGCTGTTTTTTAAGAAGTTCTTCTAATTCCCGATCAACATCAATGAGCTCCTGCGTTCTCTCAATCGGCTGTTTGGAAAAATCAGAATTATTGCCCTCTCTTTCAAAATATAACCCCATGCGTGGAAAAAATTAATTCTCTATATAAAGATTATTGAGCTGAATAACTCTTTTCAATTATGCAGCTATGTTTTTTTTGTTCGAAAGATAGTCTTTTATCTTGTGATTTGATTCAAATTGAGGATTTCTCCATGGACATACAATTTCAACAATAGACATAGTGTCTGGGTCCTCAGATTCTAAATATAAATTTCGCCACGCATTCCAGTCATTATTTTGTAATTTATTTATTATTTCGTCCAAATTTTCTGAAACCGGAATCCTCTCACTGAAAATATAAATCATGTCCAATTCTTTTGCTGCCTCTGCAAGTTGATGTTTATTTTTTTCAGAAGGTTGCTGCAAATAATTAAGTACTGTTCTAACAAATCTCTTTTTCATTTCAAAAACAATCAAAAAATTATAATTAATATTCCTTAATAAATATTTTTATTATTTATTTTTTGGTGTCGATTGCTCTTTTTTGTCCTCTACTTTGGCTTCAAATTGTAATCCGGTCATTTGCTTGAATTTTTCTCCCAATACGTCTAAAAATAATTTTACAACTTTATCTTTAAACACAACTTTTTTTCCTTCGATTTCAAATTCAAATCTTTGTCTAAAAAAATAATCTTGCAATGCGTTTATTTTATTTTTATCGTCAATGATTTTTTTATTTGCCTTTATAGTATATTCTACATCTTTTCCTGCTAAGGGGTTATTAAAATCTACGGTTACTCTTCCTCCAGTTACAGAAAGAACTTTAGCAGGCGAATTGTCTAACTGAAGTGTCATTCCAGGATAAGGATCTATCTTGTTTTTCCTAAATGAATTTAGAGAATAAGTTTTAAGCAATTGAGGATTTCTCTTTCCAAAGGCTTTTTCTGGAGATAATGGGATAACATATTCCTTGTTTAATTCTCTTCCTTCCAGTTGTTCATCTAATCCTTTTAAGAGCATATCATTTCCTATGCTAATAATTAATGGCTTAACATCTAGTTTTTCCAAACCAACTTCATGAGCTTCTTCAGGATGCGTTGTATCGAATATTTTTCCTTGTGATCTGCCTGTAAATTCTATCTCGACAAAATCATTTTTTTGAATTTTTTCCATCTTTAGTGTGAGGAATAGAGATTTAAAAATCTGTTGATAAATAATTAGTGTGATTTTTTCTTAGAGCGATAATCCTTATAAATAGAAAGATATTCATTTTTTTATGATTCTTAAACCTGAAACGGGGAAAGAAAAGATAGAAAAGTATTTTGATCAATCAGAACAATTATTTTATTCAACTGGAGACATTGCGAAATTGTGTAAAGTGGCTCCAAAAACAGTTTCTCGTTGGATTGATGAGGGATATTTACGAGGATATAAAATACCTGGATCTAAGGAACGACGAGTATCTCCAAAACATTTAAAACGATTTCTTTGTGATCATGAAATGGCCGAGGTTCTTGAAGAAGAGGAATTCTTTTGGACAGGCGAAGTGGCTGCCATCTGTCGAATATCTATTCAATCGATTATACACGGTTATAATCTAGGTGTTTGGAAAGGACATAGCTTACCGGGAAGTAAATTTCGAAGGATTGGTAGAGGAACTCTTGAAAAAGTTATGAAAGAATATGACATTCCTCGGGAATACTTGGACAGTTATCAGCAAAAATATCCTGCACAATATTTATAAAGACTTTCTTTCATTGATAACTGTGGTTTTAAAATTGATTGATGCTGCTGAAGCGAGAACAGGTGTTTCGATATTAGTTGATGGAGTCCCATGCTCGGTAAAATCTAATGACATTTCAAAAACTGGAAAACATGGTCATGCAAAATGTCGAATTGAAGCAATTGGTATTATTGATGGAAAAAAGAAAGTTTTTGTTGCAGGCGGTCATGAACGACTCGAAGTTCCCATGATTGAAAAAAGCAGAGGGCAAGTATTATCATTTAATGGTGAGTTAGCTAGCGTAATGGATTTAGAAACTTTTGAAACAATGGAAGTTCCTTTGCATGAAGATGCGAAAGGCCAGATTAATGAAGGAGATCAGGTAGAATATTGGAATATTGAAGGTAAAAAAATTATTAAGAGAAAAGCGTGATAAGAATATGGAAGATTTAGAGGAATTTTTAAATGAAGTTGCTGAATATGTCAGCAATCTTAGACAAATAGTGTTATTGTCCATCAGGGAAACTGATCGAACTGTATTATATAATGATGTCAAAAGATTTTTCTATGAGAAAGAAAAAGATATAAGAGTAAGACTTGTTCACGATTTAGGAAGTGATCATAAAAAAGATAGGCTTTCGGTTTATTATTTTTTAGACAGGTTTGCGTCTGTTGATATTTCTGAATTAGCTGATGTTCCGGCGATTACTATTACTGGTTGCGATGAGGCATTTCTTAAAAATATGGCACATCAGTTAACACATTCAATAAAAGAAAGATTAGGATATGAATTATCAGTCGAGGAAAAATAACTATATAGCATTTGAGTACCTATATTTTTAAAAATATTTCTCACTGAAATTTTTGATGGATATACCCGCAACGGATTTTGAATTTTTAAGAAGGACTGCTTCACTGTATGAAGCGCTAACTCATTCTGCCGTCGATCCTGTTGTTGTAGATGATATAGTAGAAATTGGAAGAAGAAGAGAACGTGTTCCTATGTTTTACGATGCGTTTGGCGATGGTGGTACTGATGATGTAACACATGCTGAGTCTATTGTGAAAAAAAGGATTTCATCTTATCCAGAAGATATACACAATCATTATGCGTATCATAAAAAATTTCTTGCATTGGCTTCTTCTATCAACGACTCTATAAGAAAAAATAATAGGATAGAAGTTAGTGAAAACGTAGAGAGATTATGCACTGAGGTAAGAAATTACGATAGACAGATTGTTCAACGGCATAGGTCTTACCGAGGAAAAGATTCTTTTTTGTATTCTCCTTCTTGCCAGAGGAGTTTTGCATTTCACATTCCTCATTCAAACTTTATAGGGGATTTATCTTTTAATCCTGAAGCGAGCAGCGATTGGATTGAGATTGGTTTAAACGAAATTATTGGATATGCTCAAGATTTTTCTATTATGAGTACAAAAATTCCTCTTACTACTATTGAGACGCAGCCTTACAGTGGAGAAAGCATTATGGATACTTCATTACTAGGAAGACTTGCATTAAATAAAGAATTATTGAAAAGACTTGAGTTTGACGTTGAAGGGAAATGAAAACATTTACTTATGAATATCCGCGATATTTGAATACACTTGTAACACATATTGAAGGAAAAAATTGCAAGCTTTCCGCCACGTTAATGCCAGATATTCCGGAATTTATTGACGCTGCATTACGAATAAATTTTTTTAATAAATCTGCCGGTCTTATAAATTATGATAACTTAAAACGTTATGAACATGTTGACAATGTTGTTCATACTCTCCTCATGCTGCGATTATGCGAAAAGCATAATATTATGCCCTTTTGGTGTTTTACATTTGATAATAATCCGAGCCAGTGGAGAGAGCCCACCATCAAATATGTTGGTTATAACTTTGGTGTTTCGATTCATGACGAACCGTATCACACGTGTGTTCATCCGCTCTTTTTTATTCAACAAAGAAAATGGTATATGATGAAATTTGAAAATTATCAGGGTGAAGAAAGTGTGAATGCTGCAAAAAATGCTATTGCGGCATCTATAGAACAAGGATATGTGGTTACTCAATTATATGCAGGATTAAATCCAAGAATCAGAACCGCAGATCATTATTGTGATTACGAAGAATATGATGCACAATTATGGGCGGGAAACGGCAGTGTAGAAATGAGTAATATTCCTGACGGTTTCCAACTTCCAAAATATCCTCGTATCCTTGATCGAGCAAAGAATTTATTAGAAGATTGTGTCGATACCTTTTTGGAAACTTGTAGAAAAAAATTCTTGGAAGATAAAAGGAAGGCTTAAAATATTCGCAGATATTTTAACCGATTTATATCGATGATGTAAAGATTTAAAAACTCTTATTTTGGAGTTATAGTATGGCTACAAAAATTCCTGCAACCCATGCACGATTATATAAAAATATTTTTGTTTGCAAGAATTGTAAGTCTAAAATACGATCTGATCCACGAAAAGTACTTGAGGGAAAAGTACGCTGCAGAAAATGTCAGAAAAAAGTGTTTAGACCTATTCGAAAAAAATAATTTAACTAAATCGTTTGTCAAGATTTATAAATCAATTTAATTTAATATAAAAAATGAGCTTTTACATTTATGATATAACTTTCTTAGTTATATTTAGCATCGTTGTCGGAATTTTTTTGTGGAGAAAAAAACATAATCTTAAACGTGAAGGAATTCTTTATTTGTACCGTACTCAAGTTGGATTGAAATTTATCGACCATGTTGGAGGCAAATACAAAAAAACGATAAGTGTTCTTGCATTTTTAGGAGTTGTTACAGGATATATTTTGATGAGTTCTGTAGCTTATTTATTTTACAAACTTGTTTACATTTACCTTTTTGCACCAGAGATTGTCAGAGAGATAAAAATTCCACCATTAATGCCGTTAATACCTTATCTTCCAGAAGCTTTTAACATTTCATTTTTACCTCCATTTTATTTTACATATTGGATAATTGCTATAGCTGTAATCGCAATTTTTCATGAGTTTGCGCATGGTATTGTCGCCAGAAGATATGATGTAAAAATATTAACAACTGGATTTGGTTTTTTAGGACCGTTCTTGGCTGCTTTTGTTGAGCCGGATGAAAAAAGTATGTATAAAAAAACAAAATACCAGCAAATTGCAATTTTATCAGCCGGCGTATTCACGAATTTTATTTTAGCAATTATTTTCTTTTTATTATTATCTGCATTTTTTGTAACAGCATATGTACCTGCTGGTGCAATTTTTAATACCTACACTATCGGAGAAGTGCCTCTGTCTAGTATTGATTCAATCGGAGGTAAATCAATTACAGACCATACACGAGAAGGAATTTTGAAAGCAATTGCTGATAATAATATTAATGATACTTTAGTATTAGGATCGAATGGAAAATCGGTGACTCTAACAAAAGTAATTGCACAAAATGATTCTTATTTTATAACTATTGACAAATTGAAAGTACAGCTTGAAAAAAAGCGAGATTCAATTTTATTATATTACGATTATCCCGCGATAAATGCAGGTTTACAGGGAGCAATTATACAAATTGACGATAAACAGATAATCGAGTATAATGATCTTTCTGAAGTTATGAAAAATTATAAACCAGGAGATGTAGTAACCATTACAACCAAAGACAGTTCTGATGGCAAGGAAGAAATTTTAGAATATCCAATTACACTAGTTCCAGATCCTGAAAATCCTGAACGAGCTATAATAGGGATCGGATTTGTCGATGGCGGCAGCGGGTTATTATCCACGATGACTTATTTTTTTACTTTTTCAAAGAAACAAGCTACTAACTATGAACCACGATTTAATGTGAATTTAGTTTTATTTATTTACAATCTTATTTGGTGGCTGGGGGTTATCAACTTAAGTGTTGCGATAATGAATATGTGGCCGATGGGTATTTTTGACGGCGGTAGAATGTTCATGTTAACTGTTTGGGGAATTACCGGTAGTGAAAAATTTGCACAGTACGCATTTAAATTTGTCACCTATATTATATTGGGAGCATTATTCTTGCTCATGTTTGGATGGTTTATCGCAGTTTTCTAGTGCAATTTATTTTAAATACCTCTTCGTTTTTTTATTTAAATGAAACAGGTGTTGATTACAGGGGCAAGTTCTGGAATTGGATTTGAAACTGCGATTATTTTTGCTGAAAAAGGCTACCGGATTATTGCACTGAGCAGGAATGTTCTCGGATTAAAAAAACTCCAAGAAAAAATTGGGAATACTCATTTATTTATCAAATTTGATCTTACGCAAACTGAAAAAATTCCTCAATTTATACTTAACTTAAAAAAACAGGCAGGAAGCATAGATATTCTCATTAATAATGCAGGCGTTGGATTGTTCAAAAAATTGGAAGATGTTTCTGATAAAGAGATTACTCAAGTAATATCTGTAAATTTGCTTGCACCTATGATTCTTTGTAGAGAAATCATTCCACTCATGAAAGAAAATGGAGGGACCATAGTTAATATTGCGAGCGTTGCGGGTAAAAGAACGTGGAAACATCTAAGCATTTATTCTGCTTCTAAATTTGGGCTTATCGGATTGTCCAATAGTTTGCGACGAGAATTTGCGTATTATCATTACCCTATATCCGTTGTGGTTGTTTGCCCTCCGGTGACAAATACTCCTTTCTTTGAAAACGCAGGTTATTCAGATTACAAAAAAGATCACCCCGGCCAAAATCTTATTTCTTCTCAAGAAGTTGCACGTATCATTTATGAAGCAGCAATCAAGAAAAAAAGAGAGGTAATAATTACTGGACGAGCAAAAATTTTAGACAAGGCTGCAGCATTGTTTCCTCGGTTAACTGAAAGTTTGGAAGATAATTTACGAAAAATGAAATGATTTTAACAGAGATTCTAATAGTTTCTCATCGAAAACTGTTACATAAAAATTAAGCCGTCTTTTGTTAAAACTGCAAATCTGATGCCCACTGGAATTGATAATAACGCGGAGATTAAGGCCATATGCTCTTTTCCGTCGCCACTCGCTATACTCAGTCCAACCTCTGTTCCTTTTACTTTATTTTTTAACTTATTATGAATTTCATCTTTTAATTCTGTAATTGAAGGGTTAGTTATTTCGACAAATTCAAATTCTTTTTTTGATGCAAATTCTTTTGCAGAATTATTTCCAAGTAAAATAATATTTTCCCAATCACCGTGATTAATAACGCCAGCGATTTGCCCCCATGTTCCTTTTCCGTCACCTAAATAAGCTACCAGCTCCATCAAGAAAAAAACTAAGTTAAATTTATAAGTTTATGGGTAATTGAAATTATATACTATGAGAGACATTCCTTTATCTGAAATTACTCTGCGAAAATATGAAAAGCCGACGGGATTAGAGAAACGGGAACTTGTTAGAAAAATTTGTTTGTCTTTAGGATTTTTGCAATTGGGTGATTCTCGAGATGTCATGGTGGATATTCTTTTAGTTTTAATTGAAGCAAATACAAACAAAGAAGTTTTGTCAAGTGATGAAATAAGAAATCGTGTAGAGGTTATGCGAAGTAAATATTCTTTGGATACAAAAGGACTAGCAGAATCAAATATTCGACGGCAATTAAAACGACTGCGCGATGCAATGATAATTGATAAAATTAATAATACCTATTTTCTCACCGAGCATTCAAGCTTAAAAGAAATTTTTAAGAACAACATTGAAAAATTTGTGATTCCTCAAATAATTGAAAGAGTCAAAGAATATTTAGAAGAATTAGAAAAGATTAAATAAAGCAAAAATAAAAAAATTTATTATCTTTTTTTTCGTTTTTTTGCTGTTTTTCGTCGCGTTGATTTATTTACAGATTTCTTCGCTTTTTTTTTCTTTGGCATTTTTTCCTCCGTAGGATATTATATCGTAAAGTTTATATTTAAATGTTATCAAAAAATTTAGTTGGAAGAAAAATAAATTTATTTCGTATTTTTTCCCGTCGAGAAATATAAAATTTTATCTTTTATAATTTGCTCATCTTCCGGATTTGTAACTCCATACCAATGTTCTTGTGATGGATATACTTTCATTTTGATTTTTTTTTCTGGAATCAATTGCGATAATTCATTTGGCAACATACACTCGGCTGTCCTACTTTCTTGATTTTTAATTTTAAAATTATCCAAATTTTTATTTAGAAATTCTAGAGTTTTTTGATGTAAAGCAAATATTAACATGCTGCACAAATCATTTTTTGATAGATTTTGTTCTTTCAAATTATTTTTTTTGATATTATAGGTTTCTCTGATTTCAATTACGAAATTATTTTCTGCATAAAATATTCCGCGATTGACTCCTCCTTCTTCCGGGATGACATTTTCCAATGCGTAGCCAATCGTTGCTTCATCTTCGCTTTCTTTTAAGTGATTAACAAGAGTTTGAAAAGTTGAACTGCCATAAAGATCGTCACCTGCGCAGACCACAAAAGGACAGTTCAAAAAAGGTAATGCATAGCAAACTGCATCACAAGTTCCCCATGGACGGTCTCTTTTTTCTGGATCAAATGTTTGAAGTGCGTAATGAATTGGAATACCTTGATATTCAGAGCCAAATTTCTCTGAAAATGGGGTTATCGTTTTCTCACCCACTATAAAAACTATCTTTGTAAAACCTGCGGGCAAAGCTTGATTCAGAGAATATTCAATTAGAGTTTCATTATTAGGGCCAACTTGCGCAAATTGCTTTATTTTTCCGCCAAAACGAGAAGAAAGTCCTGCAACAAGATAGACAAGAGCTATTTCCATATTCCTTATTGAATGGATCATCTCATTTAAATAATTTTATAAACAAAACTATAGTAATATAATCATGATTGAGAAAGAGGTCTTTAAACAGGTTATAAATTATGTCTTAGTTGTTGCTCTTTTTATTGTCGCTTTTTTTATTATAAAACCTATTTTTTATTCGATAATTTATGGTATTTTACTCGCCTATATTTTTTATCCTGTTTATAAATTTGTGCGATCACAAGTAAAAAGCGAGATTTTATCGGCGATAATCGTCTGTGTTGGAATACTTGTAATACTAGTCTCATTAATTGTTATAATATTTACTTCCTTATTGAATCAACTTATTGACTTTTATCTTTCATTGCAGCAGATAAATGTTGGAAAAATTATTGCGGCGCAATTGCCTACTTTTTTATCACGGCCAGAAATTTCCTCGACAATTGTCAGTTCAGTTAACGATTCTCTTGCGAAACTCATTGCGGGATTTGTTACTGCCCTTGGAAATATTGTTCTTAACATTCCAGACCTTATTTTGCAGTTTTTTGTTTTTGCATTTGTGTTCTTCTTTTGCTTAAAAGATGGTGAAAGATCAATTGAATATTTTAAATCCTTGTCTCCAATGAAGAAAGAAACTCAACATAAATTTTTTAAACATTTTGAAGACATCACTAAATCCGTCATCATTGGAGAAATTATTGTCGGATTAGTTCAAGGCCTCGTTGCGGGTATTGGTTATTTTGCTTTTGGTGTCCCTAATGCACTATTACTTACCATTATTACTGCTCTTCTAAGTATTCTTCCTATTATTGGTCCTTGGTTAATTTGGATACCTGTTGATTTGTATCTATTTTTAGTCGGTAGAGATGTTGCTGCATTCGGATTATTAATTTACGGTTTATTTTTTGTTAATTGGATTGATAATATAATTAGGCCAATGATTTTATCGAGAAGAACTGAACTAAATCAAGTTATTGCTCTTGTAGGTATGATTGGCGGATTATATGTTTTCGGATTTGTAGGATTGATTTTAGGACCTTTGGTATTAGGTTATGTTCTTCTGGTGTTAGAGTTATATAGAAAACAAAACATCGATGAAAATCTAATTTTCAAGAAAGTTGATGGTTAGTTGAGAGATTTTTATGAAACTGAAAATAAAAAAGTTTAATTTTGTGTCAGGAAGACCTATTTGCATGATCCATGGAGATACTGCGAAAAAACTAAGTTTCCATGTTGGGCAACGAATTTTAATTTCTCGAAAGAAAAAGAAGCTTATTTGTGTTTTGAATACTATGGAACACATTATTCAGAAAAATGAAATTGCAGTTTCCCATGAAATATCAGATATTCTCAAACTAAAACCTGGAAATGTAGTGGATGTTGAAATTGCGGAAAAACCGCGAAGCATTGATTTAATCAAGGAAAAATTAAATGGAAAAAAATTAAACAAAGATGAAATTTTCGAAATTATTCAGAATATAGCCAATAACTCATTGACCGAAGTAGAAGTTGCATTTTTTGTTTCTGCAATTTTAGAAAAAGGCATGTCATTAGAAGAAACAAAATATTTGACGCAAGCTATGGTGGAAACTGGAAATCATTTACATTTTAAAGGAGTTGTTGTCGATAAGCATAGCATCGGTGGAATTGCAGGGAATAGGACAACACCAATAGTTGTAAGTATATGTGCTGCTGCTGGTTTAATTTTTCCTAAGACCTCATCACGTGCAATTACTAGTGCGGCAGGAACTGCAGATGTAATTGAAACAATTGCGCGGGTTGATTTTTCAATTGATGATATAAAAAAAATAATTAAAAAAACAAATGGCTGTTTTGTTTGGGGCGGGTCATTAGGATTAGCGCCTGTTGATGATAAAATTATCCGAGTAGAAAAAATAGTTAATGCAGACTCTTCATCGCAAGTTATCGCGAGTATATTATCAAAAAAAATTTCTGCTGGAAGCAAGCATATTCTAATCGATATTCCTTATGGAAAATCGGCTAAATTTTCAGAAAGAGAGGCACTGCTGCTAAAGAAAAGATTTTTGCAAATGAAAACTGTTTTTAAATTAGATTTAGATGTTGTATTAACTAAAGGAGATGAACCTATAGGTAATGGTATTGGGCCTGTTTTGGAAATTAAGGATGTTATTAAAGTGCTAACTAGAAATAATTCTCCTAAAGATTTAGAGGAAAAGTCTCTTTTTCTTTCAGGTAAAATATTGGAAATGGTGAATAAGGCACGGCCGGGAAAAGGGGTAGCTATGGCTCGATCAATTCTTGAATCAGGTGCGGCATATAAAAAATTTTTAGAAATTATCCACGCTCAAAAAGGAAATGTGAATTTATTAGATTCACTATGTTCGAATGCAGCCTATGATATTAAAAGTCGGAAGAAAATAAAAATAAAACATTTGAATAATAAATTATTTAACACCTTAGCTCGATTAGCTGGTTGTCCTGAAGATAAGGCGTCGGGAATTTATCTTTACAAAAAAAAGGGAAATGATGTTGACAAAGGTGAGACAATATTCACTATTTATGCAGTTTCAAAAGAAAAATTGCGCCATGCAATCAATTTTTTCCGAAAAAATGAACGGAAAATTATAGAGATTTATTGATTTCTGAATAATAGTTTTTTTAAATTGACGATACTTGGAGAAATCATGGAAAAACCAATATCACATGTTGAACAATTAGCAGAATACATTAAAAAGAATTTGAAAAAAGGATATACTGCTGATGCGCTTAAATTTTCTTTGATATCTCAAGGTTATTCCAGATTATCTGTTGATAACGCTTTTGCATTAGCAAATGAACAATTATCTAAAGAGCTGCAACCGATAAAAGAAAAGCCTCAAATAACATATAAGATTGATGAAGAAGTAATTCCTCGTGAAGGATTTTTTAAAAGATTGTGGAGAACGATTTTTGGATGATATTTATTGTCATCAAGAGAAAAGATGAGATTATAAGTATTGCCATCGAGAATCAATTGATAACTATCATCTGAAGTATCATTAAAAGTAAAATTAACATCTCTTTGAATATAACTTTGACTTAATGTCCATCCAGATCCTAAGATATTTGCTTTTTGTTTTGCGTTATGATTGTTATAATTGATAGCAATAGTTGGTTGAAGATTATTTGTTCCAGGAGGAACAGCAATTGGATAAGTGTAAATAAATGCTCCAGAATACAAATTTGTATCTTCAAAGTTTTGTCGATGTAGAATGTTTTCTTCCAGAATAGGAGGATGAATATTATAAGAAAAAGTTGCAGGTATATCACCGGCACTAACAAACGATGCATAAAAAAAGAGAATCGCAAATAGAATTAAAATTATCTCCCCCTCTTTTCATTTTATAATCATAAGATTGGAATATATAAATTTTTTTATATATTTTTGAAAATATATTTTATCCCATAGCATATAAAATTGGGGATAAACTAGAACTTTGTCCTAGAATTATAAAAAACCCGACGATAAGTAATAAAATTATTATGGGCAATAGCCACCATCGTTTTCTTACTTTCAAAAAATCCCAGAGCTCAAAAAGAAGCGATTTGTTCTCCATGATGTTATCAATTATCTTTGATTTAAATTATTTTCTGCTCTCTTAATTTTTCAGTTACGTAATCAGCAGATAGTTTAGTTCCTCGTGGATTCCAGTGTGGATCTGTTCTAAAATAAAATTCCTCAAAATTTTGTTCAGCAAGGTCAAATAAGCTGATATATCCTATAGATGTTCCTGATAAATTCTGGCTAAAAATAGTATCGACTTTTCTAAAATCAAAGAAAGATTCGTCGATATCAATATACTGATTCACAAATTTTTGTTGATATTCCTTATTAATATTTCTTTTATCAGGAATATTTACAACAACAAATTTATATTTTTTAGACTCTCCAGCTCTTTCAAATTCATAAAAGAGCTGTTGTGTAAGAAGCATACTATCTTCAGCTTCGGTTCCATATTCTTTTTCCATATAAAGATCTAAACCATCTGAACTTTTTTCAGTGTATCGTTTAGAACGAGAAGATTCAATTTTATCCAGCTTGTGATAGATTAAAGAATAAAGATGTGAAAATCGCAATAAAACACTCGAAAATGGTTTTTCTCGAGACAAAGCAACTTTTTTTGAGCCATATCCTGGATTCCATAATTGTTTTGTCGGATAATTCGCAACAATAATTGTTTCATTATTGAGAATATAAGCATCATCGTTTGGGTGCATTACTGCCTGTAATAATTTGAATTGGGCATTATCTCCAGATAAAAGCTTAACAATATATTGTTTCTTCAAGGAAGGATCAACACCTTTTACATCAATTTGCCTTACTAATTTAAAAATAGGTTTGTCTGCATATGCTTGGTCTATTTGTTGGGTATTCGCGATATCATTTTGAAAAAATAAAAGCAATACAATATCCGGATTATATTTCAAACCTTCTTCTTTAAAGAATAATAATTCCTGCCCTGTTCCATATCCACTTGCAGCTAACGGTATGACTTCATATTGCTCACCGAGATTTTCTTGTAATCTTACGGCAAAAGTATCAGAATCATTAACACCAAAACCATAGGCAAATGAATCGCCTAAAACAAGAACTCTTTTTTTATCTCCCTTTTCATAGGGAATTTCCTTATTTAATCTAACTCCTTGCGAATTATGAATTTTATAAAATTTTTTATTGGTATCTGGTTGATAAGCACATCCAAAGAAATTCTTTTTAGATGACCATCCTAATTGAGAGTTTAATTCAACATCTAAATTGGATAAATCATTTGAAGAGTATTCATAACATTCATCATATAATTTTTGAGGATAGGCAAATCTAACTAATAATTCCAAAATTATAAGCATAATAATTACGGTTATTAAAAATAAAAGTAAATTTTTTTTCAATTCGCTTTTTTTATGAGGTCTTACTTCAGAGATAGTAGGATGATTTTCAGTTATAGTTACCTCATTTTTTTCCTCTGTTTCCATTATTTTTTTCAACGGAATAAAGTTAATAAATTAATCGCTTATGGAGAGCTCACTATTCCAAACATCCTTTAAGTTATCTTGTCTTTTAATAAGATATTTTCCCATAACTAAATAATCTATTTCAGTTCCCATCATGCACTTATATGCATCATAGGGAGAACAAACTATTGGTTCCCCTCTAATATTAAAGGAAGTATTAATAAGAATAGGAATTTTGGAGAGCCTTCCAAATTCTTTAATGAGACTATAATATAAAGGATTTTGTTTTTTGTCTATAGTTTGCAATCTTCCGCTTCCATCAACATGAGTTACTGAAGGAATTGTGGAATGCCATTTCTTTTTAATAGGATAAACCATCAGCATAAAATCGGTTGGTAAAGGAATCGGCTTATCACCTTCAAAATAATCTAAAGCATCTTCTCTGCATACTACAGGGGCAAAAGGCCTAAATTTTTCTCGATGCTTTACTTTTTCATTTAACAATTCTTTTGCTTTTGGATTACATGGATTTGCCAAGATACTTCGTGCGCCAAGTGCCCGAGGTCCCCATTCCATTTTCCCTTGAAACCAGCCAACTACTTTATTTTCATAAATCATTTGAACAGTTTTTTTAATCAGATCTTGAGAACTTTTGAATGATATATACTGAATTTTATTTTCATCTAAAAATGCTTTAATTTCTTCATCTGGATATTCAGGACCGAGATAAGCATTTTCTAAAACAAAATTTCGTTTATTTCCTAAAATTGTATTGTAAACGTATTGTGCAGCTCCCAAACTAGTCCCTCCATCCCCCGGATCTGGCTGAATCCATATTTTTTTGAATGGTGTATTTTTTAAGATTTTTCCATTACATACACTATTCAAAGCAACTCCTCCTGATAAAACGAGGTTTTCAGATTTTGTTTCTTTGTAAAGATGATTGAGAATTTTCATAATAACCTCCTCAACGATCAGTTGCAATGCTGCAGCAAGATCTTTGTGCCTCTGCGTCACTTCCTCTTGTGGTTTTCGTATTTTTCCTTCCAATAAATAAGATAATCTTTGAGATGGCATTTTATTCGCATAATGATAAGAAAAATAACGCATATCCAAGCAATAACTTCCATCTTCTTTTATGTCAATAAGGTGTTTAAATTTTTGGTAATACTGGTTTGTTGCAGGATTCATATTTCCATACGGCGCTAATCCCATGACCTTATATTCTGAATTATTGACTGAAAATCCCAAATATGCGGTTATAGTTGAATATAATAATCCTAATGAATGAGGAAACTGGATTTCCTTTGATAACACAATTTCATTTTTATTGCCATAGCCATAAGCAGTTGTCGTCCACTCACCTACTCCATCAATTGTAAGAATTGCGGCTTTTTCAAATGGGCTAATGAGAAAAGATCCTGCGGTATGGGCCATGTGATGATGCACAAAAAAAACTGATTTTTTGTAGCCGAGTTTTTTAATGAACTTTAAAATGCGCAATTTCTCATTAAACCAAGATGGAAGATTTTTTACAAATGTTTTAAAACTTCTCGGAAAAACTTCCAGATGCTGATATAATACACGTTCAAATTTTAATAGGGGTTTTTCATAAAATCCGATATAATCAATCTGGTCAATAGTTATATTTTTATTTTTAAGACAAAATTCTATGGCGTTTTTGGGAAAAGAAATATCATGCTTCTTTCTCGTAAACCTTTCTTCTTGAGCAGCGGCAACGACCTTTCCATCTTTGAGCAAAGCTGCACTTGCATCATGATAAAAACAACTTATTCCTAAGATGTACATATTAAAATTGGCGATAGTATTCCTCCTTTTTCAAATTTCCTATTTTTAAATCTCCCCAATAACTTTTTCTGTTTTTATCTATCTTTAATTCAAGAAAATGTTTGCCAAATATTCTTGCTATAATAAAGGTTAATCCTACGCCGATGAGATAAACTATTCCTAAAAGTATAAGATTGATAATTTCAGCAATATCTTCTCCAAATGATTTTTGTCCTTCTTTCAATCCTTTAAAAAATTTGTTCCATTTCATTGTTCCAGCCACCATTTTATTCCCTTACCGATCAAAACTAAAAAAATGGCAATAAATAATATATGAATATATGACCATGATTCAGGAATTTTATTAAAGAAAGATAAAATAAAAAATAAGATGATTGAAAAGACTATAAGCATTAAAAGATAACCTAAAAATCTACCAACTTTATATTCATGATCTCTTTTCTGAAATTGCATAAAAGCTATTATTAATTCTAATTTAAAAAATATTCTAAATTCATACCCAAAAGAAAATTTTAACTGTTCTTTAAAATCAACAATCCTTACCCCATGATACGGAACGATTTCAATTAAACCAATTTCTTTCAAGAAAAATAATAATTCCCAACATTCTTTTTTGGTTATTGAAAAATTACTGCATATCTTGGAAAAGACATGTGGAAAAGGAATTGTTTCCTTATGATATTGTTTTTTCACTTCTTCAAGTCTTCGTAATAATAAAGGATAGAGTCCTCTCTATCTTTCAGTTTCCATTTTTTATTTGAGCAATTCATCTGCTAATAAAACCCGCCTTTGTAATGGAATAGAACTTTTGTTATACGCCGCTGCCCGGAATCGAACCGGGGAGCCCAAAGGGCCCTGGTCTCAAGCCAGGTGCAATACCACTATGCGACAGCGGCTTATTAATTGAAAAGAAATTTTCCTTTTAAATGTTTATCTATATTGAAAAAAAATTATTTTGTGACATCCTCCGTCCCCTAAAGGTTTTTTGCTGTGGCAAAAAATCCACTGCGGTGGAGGACGGCGTCCTTCACATTTATGCGAAGCCATGATGCAGTTCTTGATTCTTGATATATCTTAAAGCTC
>Ga0209542_10006397_pt1 | contig 22933 bp, 22 predicted proteins | sample RifCSPhighO2_01_FD_184028 | JGI IMG/M metagenome (GOLD analysis project Ga0209542, IMG submission 184028) | Soil microbial communities from Rifle, Colorado - Rifle CSP2_plank highO2_0.1 (SPAdes) (version 2) | ecosystem: Environmental > Terrestrial > Deep subsurface > Rock core/Sediment ... | reverse complement strand
TGACGGCGAGGGACGAAGCGAAGGAGGAGGTGGCGGTGCCCGCCACGGTGATGGAACCCGAGGCGTAGAAGTTCGTCGTCGTCGCATTCGTACTCGTGGCGTTGACCATGGTGAGGTTGGTGATGGTGGAGGTGGCTTGATTGACCAAAATACTTCCAGAGAGTTGATCGGCGAGAAAGGCAGAAGGCACACTGGCCAACGCCTTGCGCGGTGTCATCTCACCGTCGCAACCAGCCAGACTGGTCGTGCCGCAAACTTCAACGCCGAGATAGAGCGTCTGATTGAAATTAACACTCGTGAACGGTGTACTACTGCCTAGCAACACACTGAACAAACCGCTGGTTACCACCGCCCGATCACCAGTCGCGGTGCGGATTTCTTCCCATAGGGCGGTGGTCGTGGCGGCAGTCGCCGAAGTATAGAGACGGAAGGTCATAATGTAATTACCGTCAGTGACAGCGACATTGCTCGCGTCAGTGAGCTTGCCCTGATAATTAACAGTTTGCGGGATTGCGGCATGAGAAGGTAAAACTAAAAACGCGAAACTTAAAACAACAATTACAAAACCAGGAATAAACATCACGAAAACTGCTGTGACTTTCAGCCAAAGCACCTTACCCCGAAAGATGTTTTTAACCTGAATATTTTTACGCTTTAAGACATCTTCCATCTATATCGTCTCCTTCTAATTGTAGCATGACTAACAAGTGAAGCTTTCCGACAAACAAGCAAACAGGGGATATCCGTCTCCGCCGATTGACGGAAGTAAATTACGCGCCATGACAACGCTTATATTTCTTTCCCGAACCACACGGACAAGGGTCATTGCGGCTTACTTTTTTTATATTGCCACCATTAGATATTGGAAGCGTCAGATTAGACAAAAAATGCAAGGTTCGATCTCGGCCTTGGGGTTCTAAGATCGAACCTTGAGATTCTCGCTCCTTCTCCGCTGTAGCAATATCTTCAGTCATGGTTGCCTCCATTTGTTTGAAAAGTTGTAATCCCTCGCGCTTGTATTCGACGAAGGGATCGCGTTGTCCATAGGCCCGCAGGCGAACACTCTGTTTGAGATAATCCATCGCCTCGAGATGATCCACCCATAAACGATCGATCGTCTGAAGGATAATTTGTTTATTAGGATCATCACCAAAAAGGATCTTCTGCCGGCGGCCGTACATAATTACTCGCTGATGATTCAAAACGGTGTCATATTCGAGCAGATGTTTACGCAAGTCGAAATTGTTCCCTTCGATCTTGGCTTGGGCACTCTCGATCGCGCGGGCGACTAGACGATTCTCGATCGATTGATCTTCTGGCACGCCGAGACGACTCATCATTGACTTAACTTTATCGGAGACAAACACGCGCGCTAAACTATCGTCAAACGAAATATAAAATTGGGTGGTACCCGGATCACCTTGGCGACCGGAACGCCCGCGAAGTTGATTATCAATTCGGCGAGCTTCATGTCGTTCGGTGCCTAGAACAAAGAGGCCACCCAAACGGATAATTTCTTTTCTCTCCTCCAGTGTCGCTGTCGCTCCGCCTAATTTAATATCTACCCCGCGACCAGCCAAGTTGGTAGCGATAACGACACTCCCCTTCTGACCCGCTTCAGCAATGATCGCGCCTTCATCCTCATGATTCTTAGCATTCAAGAGACGGTGTGGCACACCGGCCCGCGTCAGGTAGGCCGAGACCAATTCGTTCTTTTCGATCGAGACCGTTCCCACCAACACCGGCTGGCCACGTTCGTGGAGTTCCTTCAACCGCTCGGTCACCGCCGCAAATTTACCAGCTTCAGTTTGGAAAACAAGATCGGTGAGATCAATCCGTTGATTTGGTTGATTGGTGGGGACAGCAATCACTTCAAGCCCATAGACTTTCCTAAACTCTTCGGCTGAAGTTAAGGCCGTGCCAGTCATACCGGAAAGTTTCTGGTAGAGTTTGAAATAATTCTGAAGCGTAATACTTGCGTAGGTTCGTGATTCATCTTTAATTGTCACACCCTCCTTAGCCTCAATGGCCTGATGAAGCCCATCGGACCACCGGCGGCCCGGTTGGAGACGACCAGTAAATTCATCAACGATGATCACTTCGCCTCCTTTTACCACATAATCATGATCACGGTGGAAAAGCGCTTGCGCCCGAATCGCCGTCTCCAAATGGTGAACATATTTGATCCCCAAGTCAGTGTAAATATTATCAACCTTCAAAATTTTCTCCGTGCGAGAGATACCCGCTTCCGTCACACTGATTGTCTTCAACTTCTCATCCACAGTGTAATCAACCTTTGGCTCATAAGTTCTAATTAGCTTGGCAAAAGTTAAATATAGACTATTAGATTGAGCTACCGGTGCCGAGATAATGAGTGGTGTACGCGCTTCATCAATGAGCACTGAATCCACTTCATCAACAATGGCAAAGTGATACGCCCGAGCTTGAGCCACCTGATTAGGTTGATACGCCAAATTATCTCGAAGGTAATCAAAACCAAACTCGTTGTTGGTGCCATAAGTGATATCCGCTCCGTAGGCTTCTTGGCGCGAACACGGTTTGAGAAATTCGTAGAATATTTGATAGCCACCACTCTGGTCACGGGCCGGGTCTATTTCACTGTGCCCGGAATCGTAACGATAGGATGACTCATGATTAATCACTCCAATCGTTAGACCAAGAGCAGCATAAATTTGTCCCATCCAGACGGCATCGCGACGGGCCAAATAGTCGTTGACAGTCACCACATGAACACCGTGGGCTGGGAGAGCATTGAGATAAGCGACCAAGGTGGTAACCAATGTCTTACCTTCTCCAGTCTTCATCTCGGCAACTTTGCTTTGATGCAAAATAATTCCGCCAGCCAATTGGACATCGAAGTGTCTCTGTTTGAGAGTTCTTTTAGCCGCCTCACGCACCGCCGCGAAAGCTTCCGGAAGTAAGTCATCAAGTGTCTCTCCGGCCGCCAAACGAGACTTGAAATCAGGCGTTTTCGCCCTCAACTCAAGGTCAGTAAGATTAGCGAATTGAAGCTCCAAATCATTAATTTTATTAATGATCGGCTCGAGTGAACGCAAATAACGATCGCTCGTCGTGCCAAAAATTTTTCCGATGATAGACATGCGGTGTTATTTTAACATAAAAAAACAAAACCCCCAACGGGGGGCTTTGTCTTTTAATCAAGAACTGTTTATCGGCGTTTCTTCGAAGCCTTGCGCTTTTTGGTTGTCTTCTTTGCTTTCTTTTTCTTAGCCATTTTCAGATTATTAGAAATTATCGAAAAATTTAGTAACAGACCGGGCAACAACAACCGACCGCGATCTACTGCTGTTGCTGACGCACTTAATTATCGCGCGAAAAAAAACATTCCACAATCTTTTGGCGCGCGAAGTGTGGATAACTTCCTGTTCTAAATTTTTATTTCCGCAAAGTTGGCGTGCGGAAACCGATCAAAGAAATGATTATTGTCCCGACTAAAGTGACGAGTAAAATATAATTCACATTCAAATTGCGATTTTTGATGACCACATAAGTCGTCGCCACCCAAATGATAATCAACGATAGTGCCGTCCACGGGTATTTCATGATTGATTGAGCAGATTAAAGAATTGATCTCGTTTTATACCAGCCGTTTGAAGATTGTTTTTAATGATAAACACCGGCACTGCTCGATACATCGGAATAACTACTGGGCGCTTGATATTGGTCTTAATATAAACCAGATGATCGCCTTCGGTCCGATCCAACACGAAACCCAACCTTTCAAACACTCGCACTAATTTTCGATAATGAAGCGGCGCAAATCGTGACATTAGTTAAACAGCAAGTGACAACCGGTCCAACGCCACAAGTTGTGGCTCGATCCACTTGTGACGCTTTTGCGTATAACCGGCCTCTTCTAAAATCTCTTCCATGGTCCCCAATTTTTGAGCCGATTTCATAAAACCACGGATAGCATCGCGCAAATTATCCTTTGCTTTATCAACAGTATCACCACAACTAGCGACTTTCAGTTCTGGATTGTAAGACACATAAGAACGGCCTTCTTTGAAGACTTGCACCGTAAAAGTAAGTTTAGATAAAACCGCTTTACTCATGATATATTAATGTATCACATCCCTATCATTTTGATCAACAACAATGCCGTCCACGGGTATTTCATAAATTATAAGATATTGTTCTTGTTAAAATTGAGATTATTGACGACTTGGAAGCTTCGCTTCCAACCTGAGACCATTTTTTTGATTATTCATAATTCTCCTTAAGATTTTGGTCGAGTTCTTTGAATTTTTCAAGCGCCTTTGGCAATTCAGCGTACAATTCGTCCGCCACTGACTCTTCGTACATATGCGCCGTGGCGTTACGCCAGTCAGCTAACTTCAGCCAATAATCATCATACTTGATTACCCCTTGATTGAAAAGCTCGCGGAAACAACTGCGCGGCGAAGCGCAACGCACTTTTTGATACTCCTCAAGATAGGCCTCGGCGGTTTTCCAAGCCAACTCAAAAGTAATTTCGAATCGCTGAATTGCCGAATCGCGCACGATATCGTTTTTAACCTCACGCAAAACCTCTTCCAGACGCGCGCTGGCTTTCTGGTAATCTTCAAGCAAAATTTGAAATTTGGACATTGACTTAGTTTATTAACTCAACCTTCCGCTTGGCCATCATTTCAAAACGTTCTCCCGCTCGGGAAAAATCAACCGCCTCAACTTTGTACAGAGTGGAGAGACCCTCTAACGCTGCTTGAATATCCAACATGATGTTCCCGGGCACCGGCTCTCTACCCTCAATCCCGACATCAATATCAGATCTCTCATCTCCGCCACCATTTACACGCGAACCGAAGAAAAACACTTTGTATCGATCAAGATCAAGATGTTTGCCTAGCAAATCAAGAACTTCCCGCTTCAATTTCCTCTGATCGTAATGTTCCAATCGCATAAGATCATTCTATCACGCCTTCAGGAGCTGTCGAATTTCTTCGTAGTCTTCGGCGTAGGCGGCAATAATATTAATCAGTCGTTCTTTAGCCACCCCCAATCTCTCTTGTTCCACCTCTTTAACCTCAAGCAATTGCTCAAAACTCAAATGGGTCCCTGGATCAATGTCTCCTGTAAATTTAAACTCCTGAGTCTTTGAAATGATTAACTCTTCAGCAATACCAAGTGGATAGGTACTGAAGAAAGAATTCAGAGCCCGGATAATGTCGAAGCCGGGGGCGAGGCGCACGGCCACCATATCAGCAATCACCAAAGTTCGAAAGAAAATTACGATCTCACGGGGCAAATAAATTTGATAATCACGAGTCTTAAGAAGCATTTTTGAAAAAACCACCGACGAAGTTAGATGTTGGTATCCGACTAACGTCTTCTCGGCATACCACGGGGCGAGAATCCCCTCAAGATCGGTTCGTAAATTGTCGAGCATAATCTCCTCGAGTTTGACAATGACTTTGGCATAGCGTTTATAGGCGGCCGGTTCTTTGAGTTTGAGTAAATTAATTTCATCGGCGACAGCGGTTTTAGCAAAACAGAGAAAATATTTGCTCGAAAATGATAGATCTCGTTTTGCAATACCATAAATAATCCGAAGTAGATCAACTCGCGATCGTCCCGCTTGACCGATAATCCCAAAGTCAAAATAACCAAGTCGGTTACCGGGAGCAAAAAAAAGATTGGCTGGATGCGGATCAGCGTGGAAGAAACCATCAATGAAATACTGCCGCATGATGTCGAAGAAAAAGTAATAAGCCAAATCTTCAACCTGAATATCGTGCTTGGTGGCCAACTCCTCTCGGAAAGTCGGCTGGCGCTCTAATTCTTTGAGCACGACCTCGACAGAAAAAACATCGGCCATATCCTCGCTCACCAACACCCGTTCGGTGGACCATTCGGCATAAGATCGTGGAATGATCGTCCGCGGATGAGCGCCGCTATGACGAGCCAAAGCTTGTGAATTGCTCAACTCCTCACGGAAATCAAGCTCGCGGCGACTCCAAACAATAAACTCTTTTACCACATCTTGAATCTGAAAAGAATTAAACAGTCGGAAGAACGATAGTAACCCACCAAGAAATCGCGCCAACATAAAATCCGTTTCAAAAACTTCCGCCACCTTTGGCCGTTGAATTTTAACGACAACTTTGGTCCCATCAGGAAGTAGGGCCCGGTAAACTTGAGAGATTGAGGCCGAGGCAATCGGTTTCGTTTCAAAATGTTGGAAAATTGATTCCGGCGGTTGACCGATCTCGTCAATAAAAACCTGCCGCATCGCCGGGTAAGAAATAACCTTGACTCGAGACAATAGGTTGAGTAGCTCATTGGCATAGCGCAGCGGAATAAGATCGTGGCGAAGCGAAAGAATTTGCCCGAGTTTGATAAAAGCCCCGCCAGCTTGCTCGAAAAATAATCGAAAACGGATCTCCGGGTTAACTTTGCGCTTCAGAAACAAACGAAGGCTAAGTTGGCTAATTGTCCAAAAACGTTTTAAAAAAGCGAGAGCGCCCATTATTTAGAACGGAAACCGATATAGGCCAGAATGACGGTGATCGCCATTAAAAACACGAAGAAAATTTCCGGATCAGTTAAACGATCCGAAACCATGAGAACAGAAGCAGAAATCCAAATGAAGAGAATGGCAACCGACGTCCAAGTGTAACGCATAAAATTTGACGACAACCAACCCCGACCCAACGGTGGCCAGCGGGTGCGAGCTCCAAAAACTAAATGTCTTTATGTGAGTGCGACCGCTGGCCACCGTTGGGCCCGAGAGGTCAACTAGAGTATAGATTAACCAAATTAAAAAGGCAATTAGACACGTAAATCCCGCCGTGAGGCGGGATTTACGCAAGACATCTAACTTATTGTTGCCCGTCCCCCGCCAAAGGCGAAGGGAAAGCACTCACTTTTCAAGACTAGCAAATTGGCGTTAAGAAGTCAAGCGCAAAAGTGGATTACTCAATCACTCCTCGTTTTCTTAAACCATCGATAAAATCGAGTAGGGCTTGTTTGAAATCAGGATGAGCATCAAGAGCTTCTTGCCACAACGCGCTAAGAGCATCGGGTCTATTGATTGCTCCATAAGCTTGCACCAAACGTTCGTCGAGAAGAAAAGCGGGATTATCTTTAGCTCCTTCGCTCAAAAGCTCGGTCGCTAGGGGCAATTTATCATCATAGATCGCGCCGAGAGCATAGATCTTCCTCGCTTCGCCGAAGTTAGGTGCTAGCTCATACGCCTCGCGGAAAACCACGAGTGCTTGATCATATTTCTTTTGAACTAAGTAGAAATTGCCAAGCTCAAAAAGAATAACTTGTTTGCGTGGGGAAAGGCGACGGGCTTCCACAAGACTTTTCTCGGCCTCATCTAACAGCCCCAACCGAAGAAAGAAAGAACCGGCGAAGTAAGGATAACGAGCATTCCCCGGTTCCCGCTTGATTGTTTCTAAAATTTGGTCACGAGCCAAAGAAATAATCCCCGTTCGAATATCCCCCGACACGGATTGATTCTGGACTACCCCGAGGGCAGTGTTGATCAAATGTTCGCTAGCTTCCGTTGAGGCAAAAGTCCGGGAAGCAAACACCTGCTTGAAACTCACTAAAGCCTTATCTGGATAATTCTGTTGGCTCAACGCCTCGATAAGGGTCTGATTGGCCAACATTGGCTTAACACTTCCCCAGTAAAACACGGGAATGAATATAACGGCGACAACCACGATGAGCGGCGCGAAAGGTAGTTGGAAACCAGAACTGGAAGCGGTAATCAAAGTATTCGAACTACTCTCTGTTGATCGAAAATGAATGTACCCAAGCAAGGCGAAGAAGAATAGGTAGCTCACTAAATTATCGAAGACAAACAAATTATGGAAAAAATAAGCCGCCAGAAGTCCGGTGATTAACGCCCGCTCGGTAGTGATTAAACTATTTTTCTTCCACCAAAGAAGATAGAGAGAAACGCCAAAAAGAGAAAGGTAGGCTAACAAACCTAGAGCTCCAGCGTTGATCAACCAATCAAAAACAACATTGTGTGACCGATCGAACCATAGCTCTTGGTTATACATGGCCGGATTATAATATTTGCTAAAAACTAAAATATAATTCTCTGGTCCCCAACCGAGAAGTGGCCGCTCTTTGAACCCTTGCCAACTCATATCCCAAACCAGGAAACGGGATTGAGTGGTCCGATCATTGACCGAGATGGAAGCTAAGCGAGACAAAGTCTCGCTTCGAGCGACCCAAGAACTATCCTTCACAGCAAAAAATCCAACGATCACCACCGCCGCGAGGCCAAGAGTAATCCAAGCCGCGCGACGTACAACCAGCACCTTCTTTTCACGCCAAAGAATTAAAACAGCAGAAATTATCAACCCCAAACCAAGACCGAGAATCCCACCCCGCGTGGCTGTTTTATAAAGAATAACTAGATCTAATAAACCCAGTAATATGTAGCCAAAAAACAAAATTCTCAACCAAATACCTTTCGACCAATACCTCGATTGCCAAAAACGAACTAAACAAAATAAAATTAGAAAAAGATGAAAAATCTCATACACCGCCAAATAAGTGGCGTTGCCAAAAGTAGCATCAACTCGCACTCCACCTTGATTGATTGGCAGATACCCGAATAATTGGAGCAAAGAGAAACCCGCGATCACCGCATTTACCCCTAAGAAAACATGGGCTAAGGCTCGCCAAGTTTTCCCTTGCTTAAAAATCGAGACGAGAATAAGAAAATAGGCCAAGAGGTGAAGGTAACTGATCAGTCCTTCCATTCGTTCGAAATTGCTCCAAAAACTGCGATAGGGATTCGCTCCCCAAGCCGTGGCCAAAGAAATAATGGCGAGAAAAATAGTCATCACCGTAAGGAGCCGTGATCGCTGCGGGCGATAATTTGGGTCACGGAAGGCTAAGATAATCCAGAGTGCAAAAATTATCTCGGTGACAATTCGAAAAAAGAACCCTTTGCCAGTAATAAACGGGAAGAAGAGCGAGGTTGAAACAAGGAGTGGCGTAATGGTTAACGATAAAAGTCCGACGACAATCAACCAATAGAAAACTTTATTTAGGGCCATGATCCGAAGATTCTAGCATAAACATTTAAATTATGCTAAATTTACTTCATTGAAAAAAGCGTTGATCACGGGCATTACTGGCCAGGATGGTTCCTATCTGGCGGAATTACTTCTCGAGAAGGGTTATGAGGTGCATGGTATTATCCGCCGCTCGAGTTCTTTCAACACCGGGCGAATTAGTCATATCTACCACGATCCGCATGATCAAGTGAACGGCTTACTGCGTCTTCATTACGGTGACCTATCGGACGGCAGTAACCTAAATCGGATTCTCGAAAAGATATCGCCTAACGAAATTTACCATCTCGGCGCGCAGAGCCATGTACGAGTCAGTTTCGATTTGCCCGAATATACGAGCAACGTCACTGGGCTGGGGACAATCAGAATTCTTGATGCGATCAAAGAGACAAAAATTAAAACGAGATTTTATCAAGCCTCGTCAAGTGAAATGTTTGGGCAGGCCGTCGAACTCCCGCTCAAAGAGACTAGCACCTTCCATCCACGATCACCTTACGGCTGTGCCAAGGTCTATGCTTATTGGATCACGAGAAATTACCGCGAGAGTTACGGCCTGTTTACCGCCAATGGCATCCTCTTTAATCACGAATCACCACGGCGTGGTGAAACCTTCGTGACAAGGAAAATCACTCGCGGTTTGGTGAAAATAAAACTTGGCAAGGAACAAAAAATATATTTGGGCAACCTCGACGCCAAACGCGACTGGGGTTATGCGAAGGATTATGTTGAGGGAATGTGGCTTATGCTCCAGCATAACGAGCCGGATGATTTCATCTTAGCGACAAATGAAAATCACAGCGTCAGGGAGTTCGCCGAAGTGGCCGCTCGTCACCTCGGATTAGAATTAACCTGGCAAGGAACAGGGCTTAAAGAAAAAGGGGTGGAGAAAAAAACTGGAAAAGTAATTATCGAGATCGATCCTAACTATTTTCGTCCCGCGGAAGTTGATATCTTGCTCGGTGATTATTCTAAAGCGAAAAATAAATTGGGCTGGGAACCGAAAGTTAAATTTCAAGCACTGGCCAAAATGATGGCTGAAGCGGATTGGAAATTGGAAGAAGAGCAAAGATGAATCCAGACGCAAAAATCTTTGTCGCCGGTCACCGTGGTCTCGTCGGCTCGGCCATTGTTCGAGCGTTGCAAAAACAGGGCTACGTTAATTTAATTGTCAAAACAAGACAAGAACTGGAACTGCTTAATAATAACGCTGTTAAAACTTTTTTCGCCAAAGAAAAACCGGAGTACGTTTTTCTCGCCGCTGCTAAAGTCGGCGGGATTCTAGCCAATAATACTTATCCAGCTGATTTCATCTACCAAAATTTAGTGGTCCAAAATAATGTGATTCATAATGTCCATCTAAACAAAGTCAAAAAGTTACTTTTCTTGGGCAGTTCTTGTATTTACCCCAAAAATTGTCCGCAACCGATCAAAGAGGAATACCTTTTGGATGGAAAACTTGAGCCAACCAACGAAGCCTACGCGACAGCCAAAATTGCCGGGATTATAATGTGCCAAGCGTATAATAAGCAATACGACACAAATTTTATCAGTCTGATGCCCACCAATCTGTACGGCCCGAACGATAATTTTGATTTAGAAACTTCTCATGTCTTGCCGGCTCTTATTAGGAAATTCCACGACGCCAAAATTGGTAACAAAAAAGAAATGCCTCTCTGGGGGACCGGGATTCCGAAGCGAGAATTTTTGCACGTTGATGATTTGGCTGAAGCTTGTCTATTTCTGATGAAAAATTACAACCATTCAGAGATAATAAATGTCGGCACCGGCGAAGATATTTCTATAAAAGATTTGGCCGAAATGATAAAAAAAGTAGTCGGTTATAATGGCAAAATAATTTGGGATATCTCAAAGCCAGACGGCACACCGAGAAAACTTTTGGATGTCAGTAAAATAAAAACGCTTGGTTGGAAATACCAAATAAAATTAGAGAACGGGATTAAAATAACTTATGATTGGTTCAAGAAAAAATATGGATGATGTGATATTCTAAAACGATATGATTATTACACGAACTCCATTTCGAGTGACATTAGGAGGCGGGGGTACGGATTTGCCGAGCTATTACGAAAAACACGGCGGTTTCGTCTTTTCCGTCGGCATTGACAAATATATGGTCGTGACAGTGAATCGCTCAATGCTTGACGATCTCATCCGTCTCAAATATTCGAAAACCGAGGTGGTAGGGAAACTGAGCGAACTGAAACATAATATAGCGCGGGAAGCTCTGCGCTTCACTGGTATTGATAAAGCGATTGAAGTGAACTCAATCGCGGACATCTCGGCTGGGACGGGGCTCGGGTCATCGAGTTCTTATACGGTTGGCCTGCTACACGCCCTTCATACTTTGAAACGGGATTATGTGACACCGCAAGAACTGGCGGAAGAGGATTTTAAGATAGAGCGTGAGATTCTTGGGCGGCCCATCGGCAAACAAGACCCTTATCTGGCCGCGTTCGGCGGCATGTTCGTGATGGAGATCGCGACTGACGGGAAAGTGGCCTATCGCCGAGCAAACGTGTCCGACGGAACGGCGGATGACTTAAATCGCAACCTGATGATCTTTTTCACCGGGAAAACTCGGAGCGCCGACGAAATTTTGAAAGAACAGGAAGCGGGGGTGGATAAAGAAGTAGATCAAAAAAAGAGAGAGGTGACCGAAAGCCTGCACTACATCAAGCAGATCGGCTATGAAATTCTCGAGGCGGTCGAGGACGGGAATTTAGACAAAATAGGAAAACTGTTCGATGCGCACTGGCAACACAAGAAGCACACTTCAAGCAAAATGACGAATCCGGAGTTTGACAAAATTTACGCTCTCGCAAAAGAAAGTGGCGCACTCGGCGGTAAGATTTCAGGTGCGGGCGGGGGCGGATTTTTCACCTTCTATGTGCCAGAAAATCATGCGCAGTTCACCCAAACAATGGAAAAGCTTGGATTGCGGCATATGCGCTACCGCTTTGATTTCGAGGGCTCTAAAGTGCTTGTCAATACCTAACATGCCTAAACTGGCGCACGAATTAAGGATTAAGCTTTTCGCCGATGGGGCCGAAAAGGCCGGCATGCTAGAACTCGCGGAAGTGGATTATATTAAGGGCTTTACAACAAACCCCACGCTGATGCGCAAGGCGGGTATTGCGAATTACGCTATGTTCGCGAAAGATGTGCTTATGTCAATCGCGGATAAGCCGGTTTCGTTCGAAGTGTTCTCGGACGAATTTGAAGAGATGGAGCGGCAGGCGCGCGTCATTGCGAGTTGGGGTAATAATGTCTATGTCAAGATCCCGATCACAAACACCAAGCGGCAATCCTCATTCGATCTCGTGAAGAAACTGGCCGGAGAAGGTGTTAAGTTGAATATTACCGCCATTCTAACCTTAGACCAAATATGGCATATAAAAAGAGCCCTGCGAAAAAAAGTGCCTTCAATTATCTCTGTTTTTGCCGGTCGCATCGCGGACACGGGCCACGATCCGGTCCCGATCATGAAGCAAGCGAAGGCAATTCTCGCCGACGCTCCCGAGGCAGAACTACTTTGGGCCTCTCCTCGCGAACTTTTTAATATTTACCAGGCGGAAGAAGCCGGTTCGGACATCATCACCGTTTCTCACGATATTTTGAAGAAACTCAATAAGATAGGCTACGACCACACGGAACTTTCTTTGGACACCGTGAAGATGTTTTACGAGGATGGGCAAAAAGTAGGATACACTTTGTACGACAACTGACCCACCGCACGATATCAATTATTTTGCTTTAGAATTATTACTGCGGCTTCGGTTAAGTTGCTGACATAGAAATCTGGTGTAGTTTGCGAATCCTCGCCGTAGCCACCGCCGATGAGAATGGTTCGGCAACCGGCCGCCTGGCCACACACAATATCCCCAAACCTATCCCCCACCATCCAGCTTTGAGACAAATCCAGCCCAAGTTCTTGTGAAGCGCGAAATAACATTCCGGGCAAGGGCTTGCGGCAATCACAGTTTGATTGTCCGCGGCCCGGGTGGTAACAAATTTCAATCCGGTCAATCGGCACCTGTTTAAGCAAAAAGGTATGCATTTCCTCAACGATATCTCGCGATGAAATTCCTCGACCAACATCGGGTTGATTGGTCGCTACCACGATCGTATACCCACTTTCTTTCAATTTTCTACAAGCCTCCGCGACATCAGGCAATATCACAAACTCATTCAAGTTTGTTGGCGGATACGGCTTACCATTACGCACTAATGCGCGATTAACAACGCCATCACGATCCAAGAATACGGCGCGACGAACTTTACTTCTTCGCTTTTCTTTTTTTATCCCCATAAACAATGCTTTCCCACTTGGTCTGGCTGACTTTTAGTTTTGGGTGTGACACGAACAAATGCCAAATCACGGCTTGAAATGTCTCGGAGTGCGACGTAACATGGTCAGGATTGACTACCGGTACGATCACGCAAGCTTTGGCGACCTTAGCCGTATAGCCACCGTCTCGACCGACCACGCCAACAATTGAAGCACCGACTTCCTTAGCGAGATTTATAGCGTTGACTAAATTAGGACTGACATTTTTCTCCAAGTCGCCTCCACCCACAGAGAATACCAAAATTCCATCCCTCGCATTAAGTTTACTTCCTTTCAACCATTCAGAAAATATACTCGACCAACCGTCATCGTTTGTGCGAGCCGTCAATTCCGAAACATTGTCGGTCGGCGCGTAGCATTCAAAGCCGCAAATTTTTCGAAAATCATTTACCGCGTGAGAAGCGTTGGCGGCGCTGCCGCCCACTCCCAGAATAAATAACCGGCCCCAGCGCGCGCGCACCGCCACCAATTCATCCACGACTCTTTCGATGGAATCCGTGTCCAATTCATCGACCACTTGCTTGACTTCAGTAAGGAATTTTTTAGGAAATTTCATGACAAAACAAATGATAAAAGGAATACTATTCCACATCCCTGAACTCAACAAGGTTGACAAATAAAATCAATTATGCTAGATCAACATTGGTATAAAAAAAATTATCGGCCGATTCCTTGGTACAAAAAACCGGCTTTTTTTATTTCTTTTTCTTGAGATTTAAAAAAATTTCTGGTATCGAAAAAAATATAAGGTGGAACCATTATTTCTCTTATCTTTTTAAATGGTAGGTCATTAAATTCAGGCCACGCAGTGACCAGTAAAAGTGCGTGGCATCCGCGAGAGGCTTCTGCCGGGGTTTTAGAAAGTGAGAGTCCTGTCTCTTTCTTAAACTCCACCTCTTGTGCCTGCGGATCAAAAGCTTTTACTCCGGCTTTTTCCTTGCGGAGCATCCCGATGAGTTCCAGCGCTAAAGAACGTCGCAAAGTAGACGTTCCTGGTTTATAGGTTATACCCAAAATGCCAATGTTAGCTTTAGGAAGGGGAATTTTAAGAAGTACCTTAAGGCGGTCAATAAGAATTTTTCGGCGATTAATGTTTGTTTGTAAAACCCCGTCAATAACTTCAAGCTGTTTTTTATTTTTTCGGGCGAATCCCGAAAGAGTTCGCAAATCGCGCATCAGTGTGCCACCCGAGAAACCAAGACTACTGTCGAGGTAAGCGGCCTGGCCGATTCTCGAATCCGAGCGTAGAGCCTTGGCCACATCCGTCACATCACCGCCGGCTATTTCACACACATCCGATATGTTGTAAATGAATGAAAGGGAGGTGGCCAAAAAAGAATTCAGCGCATGCTTCGTTATCTCGGCGGAAGCGATATTCATTTTAATTCGGGGACTTTTAACCGAAGCGATAATTTGATCCAATTTCAAAAAAGCGCTTTCCGTTTCGGCGCCAATCACCACTCTTTCCGGGGATAAGAAACACTCCAAAGCTTTGCCAAGCTGTAGATTTTCCGGGAAATAAACGACCGCGCCAGTAAACTTTAAGTTATGCTTTTTTATACTCTTGAACAACTTTTTCGTCGTCCCTACCGGCACCTGACTCATCACCACGAAGAGCGTGTCATTTTTTAAGTATCTTGCCAGTTGTGCCGTACTTTGTAACAAACACGTGATGTCCGGCCTATCATCTTCATCAACCGGGGTGTCGTAGGTTAAAAAAACCGCATCACAGTCTTTCACTTTCTGAAAATCTGTACTGAAAGAAAGAGAGCCGTTTTTTATGTGTCTTACCATACTAACCGCAACATCCTTTTCTGGAAGAGGTAAGATTCCTTTTTTTAAGTTGGCGACAACATTTTCATCTCTATCAATTGCGATAACTGTGTGTCCAAACTCGGAGAGACCAGTGGACACAACTTCACCTAAATGCCATAAGCCGACGACCGCGATTTTCATATTAATATTTTTTTAATATACCAGATTTTCTCATTTGTTCTTCGGTTTGGCGTAAATTCCTATTAAAACCCCTGAAATTTGATAGCCAATTAAGATAGTCAGCCACAGCTTCATTAAGGGTATGCTTTGGCTTCCAGCCAAGACTTTTTAATTTTGAAATATTCATAACGGAATGCCTGGTGCCGCCAGCCCGATATCTATTTTGAAGCGAGGGTCTGAATACCACTTTGCTTTGTTTCGCCACGATTTTCGCTAAATCAAAAATTCTGGTGGCCCGACCGCTACCGATGTTGAAGGTCCTAAAATCCGCCCGGTCATCTTCCAGAGTTTTTAGTATTGCCGAGGCGACATCTTTGACATGCGCGAAATCGCGAAGTTGCCTCCCATCTTCGTTCATTTCTATCGGTTCATTATTAAGCACATTCACGGCAAACGACCGGAGAGCCCCAGAATAAAAATGCCGAAATGACTGCCGCGCCCCTAAAACAATACTGAAACGAAGCGCCACGGCTGGAATAGAAAACGCTCTGCCCATCGTCATAACAAATTGTTCACTGGCTAATTTTGACAACCCATAGGGAGCAAGCGGCCAAAGAACATCCGCCTCTTTTTCTGATATCGGAACAACTTCTTTGCCACATTTTGGGCAATATTGTTCCCACCGATGTCTTTTAAACTGCTCTTCTTCCCGGGGAGACACATATATGACACCATGATTTTTACAACGGTATTTGCCTTCACCGTACACCGCTTGCGAAGAAGCAATGACGATTTTTTTAATTGGCAACCTTTTTTCAGCGATGATTTCAAACAGAATGGCAAGACTCTCAATATTTGTCTGGACATAGGTACTGAAATCGAGATGATAATCCATGTAAGCCGCCAAATGCACCACTGCATCTACTCCGCGAAGAGCTTTCTGCCAATCTTTTTTTTCTCTGACATCACCGCGAATTAGTTTCGCTTTTTTATTAAACCATTTCGGAATTTTGCCATTATGTGTCGGGGGGTTCAGAGAATCTAGCACAACAACTTGATAGCTGTTCTCCAATAAAAGGTCAACTGTGTGCGAGCCGATAAATCCAGCCCCACCCGTGACCAATATTTTTTTTATATTCTGTTTCATTTTTTATCTAAAATTTTGTAAGCTTTCACGACAATCTGTAACACCCGCAGGGCATTTTCCCCAATTGGTTCAGACATCTTACCAGTTTCAATAGAGGCGATAAATTCATTAAAAAGAGTCCGCAGGGCATTTTCCGGCTCGGGGTCGCACTCTACCACTTCTTCTCCTACATTGCTATCTTTATCTTTCACTCCGATCGTAAAGATTTCTTTCCCGCCATATTTTCGACCAAGACCTTCAACCAATATATAACCTTTTTCTCCGATTATCTCCAAGGAAAAAATCGGCTTCCATTCGGTGATTCCGACGCTTATCAAAGCTACTTGTTTTTTGTTATTTTTTAAGATAATGGAAGCATATTCTTCAACATTACTTTTCCAATACAAATTTTGCGACACAGCAGAGAGTTTTTTGATTTCTCCAGGCATAAACCACAAAATAAGGTCAATCAAATGCACCCCTTGATCCATAAGCACTCCTCCGCCAGCAATTTTTTTATCCATTCGCCACTCTTTTTCGTAGCCGACACGGCCTTGATGCCCGTGCCTTAAACGCATAAAAAGAATTTTCCCTATTTTATTTTCTTCAACTGCTTTTTTCGCTCTTTGAATGGCATCAAAAAATCTGTAGTTAAAACCGACCATCAATGGCAAGTGTCTCTTTTTTGCCAAGACAATAAGTTTTCTCATTTCGGTCGCATTTCTAGCCCCCGGTTTTTCGATAAAAACGGGTTTATTGAGTAGCAAAGCGCGCCTAGCATTTTGATACAAATAGGCATGAGGGGTCACAACGAAAAAGGCGTCAACGGAAACATTTTTCTTTGGAAATTCTGAGAGATAAATAGCGTCGGTCTGCAGAGCAATTTTTTCTCCAACTTCTTTATTCAAATCCACGACTAGAGAAAGTTCGGCAATCAGCGAACCACTTATAATTTTGGCCCATCTTTCCCCCATCCGGCCGGCGCCGATGAGACCAATTTTGTATTTTTTACCAGTCATAACCGCGATCTTTTGGTTTAACCCTCCGAATATTATAAACATCCGATTTTATAAGTTCTTTTTTATGTTTTGGGAATTCGTGCCACTTGTCCCATACGGCGCTTAAATTTTTCCCAGAAATACCGTCAGATTCCGGAGACGCCAAGAAGACTGCGAGTGCCGCCGCTTTCTCGGGTAGGACTGATTCAGCTTCGCCTTTTTTCTGTTTTAAGGCCTCTTCATATCTTTCCTTACCCAACCTTTCCGGACCAGCTTTAATTAAATCGTCAACTAATCCGGAAACTACAAAACCCGGTGAAATTGCATTTATCTCAATCGGAGAAAGTTCAGCAGATAATGTCTCAACCAGACGCAGAACCCCACCTTTAGAAGCAACGTAGGAGCTATGTCTCTCCAAGGGTCCTTCACCGCCGCCAGCGAAAGTAATAATCTTCGCTCGCGGGCTTTTTCTTAGAAGAGGCAAAGCATATTTTATTGTCATGAAAGTCCCCAAAAGATTGACCTCGATTGCCTCTAGCCATTCTTTCGGTTCAATCTGTTCAATGGTGCCAATGGCTCCGTACGTGCCAGCCGCCGTCACGAGAACATCAATAGTTTTAAAATCTTCAGTAACTTTTTTAAACAACTGCTGCAATGATTTTTTATTCGACACATCGACACGAACTGTAACAATTTTAACAATTCGGGAAGAAAAAAAATCTTTTTTAAGCATCTCAATTTTATTCTCTGATAAACCACACAAAATCAAATTGCATCCTTCCTCTGCAAAAGCTTTGGCAATGGTTTTGCCAATCGTCCCGGTCGCCCCAGTGATGAGGGCCGTTTTATTCTTCAATTTCATATTATGCTGGTCTCTGGCGCAAAATTTCCTCCACTCGCGGGATATCAGCGGGAGAAGAAAATCCGCCGCAACCATATTGCGCCTTAATCGCCATCACTCGCTCTTTTTTGACGTATTGATCGAACATTGAAGAAAAGCTGGACTCTCCCTTTGGCCCTTGCAGAGGCTTGCAATCAAAAATCTTTTGTGTGAGCACCATCACCCCATCATTGACGAGGTTGCCGATTGACGCTTCGGGCTTCTCAACTACGCTTTCGATCGTACCGTCCGGCCTAAGCGCCGCAATTCCGTGATTCCAGGGATCTGGCATTTCGAAACACAGTGAGCTTGAAGGAAAAGTGAGACACCGCTCAATATCCTTTGAGTATGGCAATTCGTCGCCCTGGAGAAGCAAAAACCGTGATTCATTTTTTACCAAATCTTTTGCGGCTAAAAAACTTTTCGCATTTCCCGCCGTTGAACCTTTGACATAGGAAATTTTTCGGCCATGAAAATTGTCACCGCAATGCTCCCGTATTTTTTCGGCTAAATGAAGAACAACAATGATTACATCGGTAATCTCTTTGGGCATCGCCTCAAAGAGTCGATCAAGAACGGGCTTTCCCGATACTGGAATAAGCGGCTTCGGAATTATCTTAGTCAGAGGTAGCATGCGCTCTCCTTTACCGGCCGCGAGAATTATTGCTTTCATAATTTACTTTCCTATGACAATCTTTTCTTTGATAGTATAGGGAGTTTTATTGCCCGTCTCATAATAAATGCGAAGCATAAGTTCCGCCAAGAAACCGAGCATTAAAAAGATAAAGCCGGAAAGGACAAGGAAAATCGTGAAAATTGGCAGGGGGGTCTGACCAAAGTTACGAACATGAGTCAGCTTTAAATAAATAGATATTAAGGTTGTAATAAATCCCAAACCAATGGAAATAACACCGGCGCCGCCAAAAAACACGAGCGGCCGGCCGTTCATGCTCGATAAAAATTTAATAGTGATTAAATCTGAAATATCTTTTACCGCTTTCATAAAATAGTGTTTGGAGACGCCAAATTGACGCGCGTGATGCCTGACAGGAATCTCGGCCACTCTGGCTCCACGCATATAAAGCAGTGCTGGCAGAAAAACATGCATCTCGCCGTAAAGATGGATATCTTGCAGAACTTCGCGCTTATAAGCTTTGAGGGCGCAGGCCGAATCCTTGAGTGCCAAACCGGTAACCTTGGCCGTTAGCCAGTTGGCCGAGCGGGAAAGAATCCGTCGGCCTAGTGAATCGTTGCGTTCTTGGCGCCAGCCGGACACGACGTCGTAACCTTCCCTGATTTTACCGACCAGGTTAGGTATATCTTCCGGATCATTTTGGAGGTCGCCGTCCATCGTGATGATGATATCGCCCTTGGCCTCATGAATGGCCGCGTCAAGATTCGAGGTTTGACCGTAATTTCTGGCCAGACGTAAAATTATAACTTGAGGAAGAAGCTTGAGCTTTTCAAGAGTCTTATCAGTTGAGACATTGTCACTGAAAATGATCTCATATGGCTCACCGAACCTTTCCATCACCGCAACTATTTTCCCATACAAAATAGTGACATTTGCCTCCTCGTTGTAGACTGGAACGACGATAGAAATCATATACAAATTAAATGTAAATTTGATGATAGCAGAAAAAAACGCCGCACACAAGGTACAGCGTTAATTGGTGGACGGTCGATTGGAACTAGTACTGATCAAGAATCCAGTCGCGCATGCCGATTGTCTCGCGCTCCCAGTTGCGGGCGAACGACTTCGATGCCCAAAGTTGCTTCACTCGTGGACCCCATTTCTCGGGATCGGCCGCGAGCAGAACTTCTTCGCTTCGCAGAAGCACGGGCGGCGAAAGTTCGCTATACTTCGTACCTCCTTGAGCAATTGCGTGACCCAGAAAAACAGCGGCCCGCGGTACATGAACCCCGACGGTCACAATCACAACCTCTCGGCATCCAAGCTCGGCGGCGAGGTCGAGAATATTGATGAATTCTTGAGCCGTGTTGGAGGGTCCGATAAATTCCAGTTCTCGATTCCACACTTTGATATTTAAGCGTAATCTCTCTTTATGAAGCCAACGACTCATAACCTCGCTCTCGCTCGGGGCATCGGGCTTTAAGTAGCCCGCGCGATGCCCATACGCACAGACGGCGTAATTGAAGTGGTGATCTCGGATTAAGACCAAACCAGCCAAAAGATTAAGCTCGCCACCGCCGATGATTGAGTCAGGGTGGTCGTCATCGGCGGAAATTCGCACCCGCAAGTGCGATAATCTTTGGTTTTTCGGATCCCTTTTGCAGATCTCCAGATCCTCTGTCGGAGCATACGACCTCACGTCTGTCGGATCCGCCTTTGGGTCAAGCATTTGCACGCCACGACCAAGAATGGCCAAGAGCTTATTAGGCACGAAACACCTCTCTTTCTATACTTGTTAAGCTACCGATATTTCAATTTGAGGAAGACTTGCGCGCCGCTAATCATGATCCCGATGCCGTTTGCAATGAACACGGGAGAGGCGCGAATCAAGATTCCGTACGTGAACCACAGAAGACAATTAAAGAAGTAGAGCCAGACCATGCTGAGCGAGAGATCCTCCACTCTCTTTGTTTGCAATGATTTCACTATCTGAGGAAACATAACGCAGGTCCCCACTATCATCGCGACATAACCAACAATGTTCGCAAGAGTGATTATCATCTTTTCCTTTTCTCCTTTCTCTAGGAAAAACATCCTCTATTACAAAGACCAAAACGCTAGCTATTATCTAGCATAACGCAAAATAAAAGTCAACGGGCTTTTTTCTTTAATATCCTGATTTCTCTGAATTTCGCCGCCTCCGCATACTTATCAAGAGACAGTTCCTGATCCTCTTTTAGCATCGGGGGACCGAGAACCAACATATCGACGCGGCCAGCGGTAACGATTGGAGCAAATTCGCTGCCCATAACCCATTTATCAAAAATCGCTATCCGCTGATAGTAATTTGACCCGTGAAAAAAGGCTAAGGCCTGCGGAGTATTATAGAAAAATACGGAAGTGGAATTAGGCACTTTCGCAAAAAATTCAGACATCTCAGCCGTCAGCGTGTTGGTATACGAATCAGCAATATAGGAACGAAATGAAAGCTGATACATGCCCAAGACAGAGAGAAGAAGAATCCCGATCGGGAAGATTCTGGTTCTTTGTAAAATGTAAAAAAGGGATGCGGGAGCAAAAAGTATTCCCAAAACCTGTATCGGAAAATAATAGCGCGCGTCCCAGTAACGGAAGAGGAGCGAGAACATCAGCACCAAGGCAAACAGAAAGGCCAGATATTCCTCAACGAGAATTTTCGCTCGAGCTTTGAGTCGAAGCCAGAGTCCGACAGTCCATAGCCCAATAAAAGAAAGCATAAAGAGCGGTCCGAGACCGCTCCCAAACATCCGGAGGTTAACAAAAAATGTGGCTGTCTTATTGGTCAGCGCCGAAGGATCCACATAGTAATCGAGCGTCGAAGCGAGCGTGTCTCCCGGAGCGAAATTTACAAAAACCCAAACAATAATCGGCAATAGTGTACTGACTGCGACAATCTTAATATCACGCCACGAAACTAAACCTCTCCGATAGGCCAGAATTGCACCGACAAAAAGAACGGGAATGAGCGCGAGCGCCATCGTCTTGCTCGCCACGCAAAGCCCGGCAGAAAAGCCAGCCATGATCAGCCAAAATAATTTTCTTTTGGGATTTCCGAAGGCAAGATGAAGACAGAGCAACGAGAGGACAAAAAAGAATAAAACAGGGACTTCTCCAATTATTTCTTTTCCAAAAGTGTAAAATGGCGGAAACGTGGAAAGGATTGCGAGCGACGAGAGTGCTATAGTATTCCCGTACAAACGACGGAGAAGCGTGAAGCTAGCTATCACAAACCCGAGCAGGTAGAGAACCATCATAAGTCGCGCCTGGAGAATGCCAATTCCGAACAGTTTGAACCAGAATGCCAGCGGATAAAGAAGCGGGTATCCAACTGAGATGATTGAACTATGTTCTAAGCGGCCAGGCGAAAATTGTGTAACGCTTTCTCCAACTCGCGAAATATTCGTCGCTAGATGAAAAGCCCAACCTTCATCAAAACCAAACGGCGGACTTTCTGTAATACGGAAAAGACTAAAAAAAACAACTATAAGTAGGATCAGTGCTACCAGTATTTTTTGAAGAAACGACAGAGATGTAGCTGGCATGTTAAGAATTACAACTATGTTAATATGTTACATATGCCAAACCCAATAATCAACCTCGCCAGGAAGGTACTGTCTTTGTTTTCTCCGACCTGGCCATTCAAAATATACAATGCGCTTCTCGGGATTCCTTTTCTAAAATATTTTATGAGTCTGACAATACTATGGCTCACGCCCGATTATGTCGATATAGCCGAGGGGAAAATTATATTCGACAAAGATGACCCGGTTATGGCAGGTGCGATCAGTTTTGGAAAATTCGAACCAGAAACCGTAGCGATTTTCCGCTCCCATCTCAAGGAGGGTATGACGGTGGTCGACATC
>Ga0209542_10006396_pt1 | contig 22938 bp, 18 predicted proteins | sample RifCSPhighO2_01_FD_184028 | JGI IMG/M metagenome (GOLD analysis project Ga0209542, IMG submission 184028) | Soil microbial communities from Rifle, Colorado - Rifle CSP2_plank highO2_0.1 (SPAdes) (version 2) | ecosystem: Environmental > Terrestrial > Deep subsurface > Rock core/Sediment ... | reverse complement strand
TAGCTTGCCATCCCGAATGGAATTTCAGCCTCAGTCAAGACCTCACCCACAGCCACCCCAACTTTTGACGCGGCTTCTTTTGCTTTGTCGAATATCGGATCCCCCTTTCTATCCGTCCCGATAGCAGGACCAAATTTCAGGTCCATGGAACTGCTTTCATCGACCAGGAGGTAAAAACTCGTATTCAGTGCTTCTGCACGCGTCAGCTCAGTGAATACCTGCATATCCCCAAAAGGGACCCTCCACAAAAGATTTCCATTCAATGCTCCAACATCTCCAGTGCGGCGCCTTACTTTCGCGTGAGCCTCCACCAGCTCTGAAAAGCCTAGTGACAGGCTTGAAGCGACTCGTTGGGCACCAGCTCGAAGAGCTGCTCTGTTTTCAAGACTGCCTCCGGTTTTGGTTTGGGTGAGCTCGAGCATTTCGTCGGTACTGGTACCGCTGTACCCACCCGCGCCACGCTTAAACACGCTGGATGAATTGCAAATCACCTCTTCCAAGCCTTGTCCAAACGGTCCGAGCTCTGATGATTTCGAATCAAGCACCTGTTTAATTGCCTGTTGATTTGTTTCGTTCGATTTCTCATCGCCCGCTGCATTGTCGGATGTTTGGGTTTGGGTTTGGGTTTGGGTTTGGTTGCTGGTTGAGTTCAGTTTGAGTAATTGAACGATTTTAGCGCTAGCGTCAGCGGCACCCTGGGTGTGGCCGGAATAACAGCCCTCCAGCGCGATTGCTTTAATATCGTTGACCAGGCTCTGGCCAAAAACATCTACTGCCATTCGACGGTATTGAACAGCGAACGCTGCCAGGCATGATTGCTTCAGTAACTCTGACCGCAGTTCACAAACAAGCCATGAGGCAAGAATTTCCGGAGGTTGCTCTGTTCCCTTAGGACCGTGGAAAACATTCCGCTTTACCAGGATTTTGAGCGTTTCGTGAATCACCGATGGGGAACCCGGGTAAATCCTGGCGCCGCGGAGTTCGCCCCTTGGATCTTCGATGATGTTGGTAAGGTCACCCTCGATACCTGGCTTCATCGTGACGCTGAAGTCAGTGTTCAGGCCATGACAAACGATCTCATGCGAGATCAATCCGTCGATCAGTCGAGCGTCTTCCTCAGTGCCTTGCGATGCCATTTTGGGTAAACCCAATAGCAGGCCTTTGGGGTTTTGAGGGTCAGGACCAATCTGTGCAGTCGGGATGAACATCCACTCGATGCGAATGCTGCGGCCTACCTTGTTGATATCTGCCAAAAGCATATGGGCATAAAGGTAGAGATGACGCATTGAGACGCGGGATGCCGTCGGAAGCTGTTGTGCTAGTTGGCTCATAGTGAATCTCCTTGCGAAAGATAGCGGCACCCCGATGGGTTAGCCTTGCAAAGAGATATGTATGACAGGAAGCGCTAAACGAAATTACAGATCGTACCCGTGCTTCAAAAGGGCTTGGCGCACGGCTGAACTGATATCCGCTACGAGAACCTCCGGATCCTTCACCTGGCGGGCGGATTGATGCTGAAGCGGTGAGTCTTCAACGAAGGCCTCGACGAGCTCTCTGAGGAGCCCTGAGGCCGTTAGGCCTGGCTTTTCAACCGACCACTCAAGCACTTTCTGTTGAAATTTTTCTTCAACGGTTCTGCTTACCCTAGTCGATAGAGGCTGATCGGCACTTTCTCGATCGGTATACGCAATCTTGTCCGCCTGCTCCAAGAACGGGGCAAGAATCGGCGCTATCAACGCCTGGATATTTTCGTCATCTGGATACTGATAGGCCTGAAATTTTAATGGCTTTGCCAGGAATCCAACCAGATCCTCGTTTGCCTCTACTTCAGATAACAAACGAAGATTGTCGATGGCGTCGTTTGCATATTTCACTGCGGTTGGTTGGCTTAGGTGATAGGCACGCGCAACCATCCGTGTCAGGTCACCGGAAATAACTCTCTGATAGATAGCTACCTTGATAGGTAACGGTGTTGTTTTAGCTGCCAAACCGATCCCCTTGCACGTATGGGCTAAGCGGGTATTAGCCCTGCTTCTTTCGCGCCTTGCTCAATTTCGAGCCGGCCTAGGGTAACACCCCAGAAAAGCATTCTGGCGCTGCCTGATTGAGCTTCACCTGTGGTCCCAAGATCACCAAAACCCCTCGCGTCGGCGTCACGCTCGGCAAGCTCGAATCCGTCGGAGCAACCGGCGATTGCTCGCAGACGTGTGAGTGCATTTTCTTTAATGGAGTCACGGACATACATGATGAAATTTCCATCGCCACCCTTTCGTGCCAGCCGACCACGAAGCTGATGCAGTTGGGATGTCCCAAAGCGATCGGCATTTACGACGACTACGAGTTTCAGTTTTGGAATCGTGAGTCCGACCTCGATTGCAGTCGAAGCGACAAGTAGCTTTAGCTCGCCCGACTTCATCCGCCTGATAACGGCGGTTTTCTCCTCGTCAGGGAGGCTACCGTGGATCATACCAACCAAAGGGCCAAGCTTATTTTGGAATCGTAAAAAAGCAGCTTCAACTGAATGCTTGTCGTCGCCTCGGTCTGTTGCGAGCGGATAAATGAACGCTACCTGGTCACCGTGCGTGATGACTTTTTGGACAAAGCCGTAGAGGCTCTCACGTGAGCGCTGGGTGATTATTCGACTTTGGATGGTCTTCTTGACCGGGCATTCTCGAAGTATCGAGAGATCGATCCCCCCCAAATTCACAAGCGCGATGGTTCTAGGAATCGGTGTGGCTGTCGATTCAAGGAAATTGGTATGGGGTGAAAGAAGTTTAGATTTCTGCGCTACAGAGAATCTGTGTTGTTCATCGGCGATTACGAGATCGAAAATGATGCCGGCTTTTTTTGCAGCTGCAAGTATGGCGGTTGTGCCAATGACTACACCTACGCTGATATCGTCTTTGACCTTCGCGACCATTCGGCTGACCGGGATGTCGTAGAATAATTCGCTGAACTCCTCGGCAAGCTGCTCAACAATCATGACGCTTGGAGCGATAATCGCGACTTTCGCGCCGGCCAGATAGCTCGCCGCTGCCGGTATCATGAATGTGACAGATTTGCCGGTGCCGACATCCCCTGAAAGCACTCTGTTCATTGGGAAAGGAGAGCGCAAATCAGAGACGATTTCTTCGATCGCTTTGATTTGATCATCCGTAAGGGGATATGGCGGTCTGCTTATCAGATCAGTGACTTGATCACGGTCCACGCGTAGTAGTGAACCCTTGACCGGAACACGGACTTGATTGGCTAATACACGATTAATGACCGCCTTCAGGGACAACTTACGCGCAATAGCCACAGCCTCAAGCCCTGACTCAACAGACACGGGTTGATGCAGCGCCCTTAGAAACGTGTGTGCATCTGGGTACCCTGTTTCCGCTCTGAACTCAGACTCGTGCATGCCTGCCTGCTCGAGTAGCATGCATGACGCTTCATTGAGGAGTGGCAACGCTTTGTCTATGTGTGACGCGAGTACTGCTGCGCTCACCTGGCTAACCTTGCCGGAGTAATGCGGTACCACCCTACCCCGTTGGTCTTCGGAGATTATTGAGGGGTTAGCCATTTGGAGGCGACCGTCGTACGTCGTGACTTCACCGGCCAGATGAACCTCATTCCCTAGGCCAAGTGCCACCCATTCACTAATGCCCGTGCGGCCAATCACATTGACTGAAATCTTATTACCCCAAGAGTCCACCGAGATGACGATGCAACGGAAAGCGTCTTCAACGGCTTCGACTTTTACTCCTGACCTAGAGAACATCACCAGGTCGATCGGTGTTAGCGCGATATACTGAGTTTCGCCAGTATCAGGCAGGGGCAGTACTTCTATGGGAGCGTTGAAATCCTGAAACCCTTTTGGAACAGACAGGAGGCATTCAGCGAGGGAGGTAAAGCCAAGCCGGGTGAGCCTACCAATCGAATCAGACATTTTTCGGTTCTATTAGGTTAGATTTTCAGATGTTATGTCACGCGTACCAATAAGGCAATTGTGTAGCAAATGCCACTATCTGTATCAGTCGAGCATTGATGGTGCTGAAAAATAAAAAAAACCCAGCACATCCAGAGGATGCACCGGGCCGGTGAGGGTTAATGAGAAACTCGCGATGAACCACTCGCGGTTGTGATAACACGAACGGAATCGCCTTTGACGAAGGGTTCTTTTTCATCGACGGCTTGGGTGACAGCCAGCAGCTCGTTGGAGTTAGCGAGCAGTATGGTGATTTCAGTACCGTCCGCGTCATGTAGTTTCTTATCAGCCATGGAGCCAATGACAGCGCCAACTACGCCTGCGGTAACCATAACAGCGAGCTGACCAAGGCCACCACCGCCGCCACTGCCACCTGCCAAAGCACCGAGGGCGCCACCGGCCATACCGCCGACTGGTGAAGCCTTGCCATTGATTTTTACTGAACGAACTGATTCGACAACACCGAGTTCAACTTTCATTTTTTGGCGAGACGACTCTGGAGTGTAGTCGTGACTTGTCATGTTCGAAGCACAGCCAGATACCAGAAGGGATGCGGACATAAATACAACAGCGAAAATGCGTTTCATGAGGGTATTCCTTATCGAGGAGTAGTTGTCTAGTCTCTCGTAATGAGGAACACACACGTGTAATTGGAAACGCTTCGGTATCAGCAAGTCAGGCTTATGACCTTCTGTTACCCATCACCTTACTCAAAGACATTTTTATGACTGAGGACAAAAATGAACGCAAATTTGATGATTGTTGGTCAACCGCTCTTCACTCAAGATGGTCGACGTATCGGTAACGCTTTAATCGTTAAAAACGATGTTGAGCATTCAAGCAATTACAAGATCACGACTGACTTTGGTAACGACGTGATGATGAGTGAAAGCGATATTAACAGCGTGTTTTATGTGAGCCGTACGAGTGATGAGCTCGTGTACCCGCGCCTCGTTGACTCGCCTCCTGGTAGCAAAGGCTTTGTCATTGCTTACTCAACGGCGACATCCATCAATGAGCGCATTCTTAAAAAGGAAATTGACTTAGAAATCTTGCCTTGGAAAGACTCTTTGGACAATGCTGTTGTGCAGGTCAAACTCGTCGACTGGCCTACGCTGATTACTCGCTTGGGTTTACCCAAAAATTGGATTTAAAAATGAAGCCCCAACTGCATAGCAGTTGGGGCTTTTCTTTTTTATTGAATGCTAAGTCAAGAATCAGTGATTCATGGGGTTGGTCGTTACGTTTTTCAGTTTGTCGGTCATGGCTTGTTGCACCTTGCTCACGTCTGGCAGTTCAGTAGCGGCCATCACATCGTCAATGAACTCCGTAAGGTCAAGCTTTGAGAAGTCAACCCGTTGGAACTCGTCGACACTGAAACCTCCGCAGCTAGGGTTTTCCGGCGTCCCCCACCCCTTTCCTATCTGTGGTTTGCCTTGCTCATTGATGATTTTGCCTAAGCGTGAGTTATAGCAGCAGTATGCCTGAGTGGTTTCCATGCAGGATCCCAGAACCTTTTTAGAACAGTAACTACCTACCAGGTGACAGAGATTTTGTCCTCTATGCATGCTCAGTTGCTGTTCCTCGGGTTCACACGAACGCAGCTCCATTACAACCTGGATCGCTACCGCAATTGCGAAGCTATAAGGGTCGAAGTAAAAGCCACCACCAAGGCCATAAATAGGCCCGCCAAGCATGCTCGTCGCGGGGACCGCACCAGCAGTCCACGTCAAGCCATACACTCCGATGGTGAAGTCAGCACCGTTGACGTGTTCAATGCCCAACGCAGAGGATCCCGACCTGATCCATTCAGCGTTGTTATACGCGTAGTCGTAGACGTATTTACCCCCGTATTGCACTGCACCAACCGCAGCACTCCCAGCTAGTGTCCCAACCATTGAGTTGTTGTTTTTGGCACCACTGCTTTTGCCACAGCAGTTTTTGATGCCGCCATAGCCTTTTGTGCAGGACTCAGCCACTCCGCCGAAAAGCTCACCGTTCGCCCCATATACACCCGCCTGCCTTGCCGCTTCCTTGGCTGCCACAGCTTTTGCAAAGTCAGTGTCATTAGGGAAGCTGGTATCCCAACAAGTACCGTCGTAGCAAGAGCTCCGGGTGCTGCAATCTTTTTCAGTGGTTGTCGTGCCTTGCTTGGTGATACAGCTGTAAGTGATTTGCTTCATGACACAGCCGAATGGGTCAGTGCTTTCGATACAGCTTTCGTCTAATTTCTTGCAACCCTTGTCGATCAGCGGCTGGCAGTCATTTTTAGGTGTTGGGTCAATGCATGAATAATCATCTTTGTATTTCCAGCAGTCTTTGTGAATGGGAAGCCCATTTATGATTCTGGTTTCGGCAGGTTCAACGCAAATATGCGAAGCAAGAAAGCACAGCGGATTAGTCGATAGCGGCGTGCACTCCTTTTGATCCAACTCGTCACGAATGATCGTATAAGTGTTATCGAGCTTTACCGTATTGGTGGGTGCGGGCATCGAAGGGTCACTACATCTGTAGGTCCGCTGTTCTGTAAGACATGTGCCGTTCCACGCTGCGGAAACACAAGAAGTTGATGTTTGGAAACAACCTGCAATCCTAGATATTGCAGAACAGTAGTCCACAGAATCCGGCTTAATACATTCATATTTGGATGTGTATCGCCAGCAGTCTTGATAGATTTGGTTCCCTGAAATATTTCGCGTTTCTGGACCTTCCACACAACTCTGGCCAATGATTCGGCAATCGCCCGCAAACGCAATATTTCCATATGCTGAGAAACCGAAAAAAATTAGTTGGAGAGCTATAAGTGAAATAGTTTTCATCATAGCTATTCTGCTTAATCGAGTAAGAAGCTGCCACATAAAAAACTCCTAAAGAGCTCGAGATTCAAGAGCTGCGCACTTATTGTCCCAGGAGAAAGTACAACTACCGGGACACATCATACGCGCTTGGATGCTCAATGCACTTTCACCTAACCCACCGACAATAGTCCTCGTATTAACGGTATTAACACCGTCTACAAGATAAGGCCGTAGATCTACGGCTAAAGATGCTGCCTGGCTAGTTTTTAGGTCCGGTGTATATTGCTGACCATTACCTACGCTTACTTTAGGACAAGGGTATCGGCCTTCCCTAGGAGTACCGCACATTTGAGAACCTAATGTGAGTGAGGAACCACCAAAAGGACCGTTGAATACAAGGTGACCGTTAACAGTGACCATTAAGTAGTCATCATACCAAACGTTGGTAAGCATAAATTGTGTTACTGTACTGAGGTCCTTAATTTGAAACTGTAAAGACCGATCATAAATCGTGCCGATGCCGCCGTTCCAGTAGTTGTCTCCAATCACACCGAACTGTAATGCATAGTTCCCATTGCCTGTAGGCCCCCAGGTTGTGTACATATCACCCTGTGTTGACCCGGGAACAATACCACCGTTATCACAGCCATCCACCGGAGTGCTGCACTGGACTACAAGCACTTTGTCACAGCTTAGGGTTTCGACTGCATTCTTTGTAACATTGCATTGGTAGTTAGATTTTGCATCAACTTCAACAACTTGGCCCATGGTGCAGGACTTATCGTTTGATAGATTGAACTCGTTACATACCTCGGTTTCATAAATGTTAGGGGTTGTAGTTGTTTTGTCTTGGCAGACCTCGGTTACAACTCCTGGCTTAGCATTGTTGATAACATCGCTGATCCCATCGAAAATAGGGTCGTTTCCGCCAATAGGGACCTTCACGCGCTCTTCAGGGTTTTTGGCTAAAAAATTTACAGCATCGCATTCTTGGTTTTTTACTTTGTCAGATCCGGGCTGTTCCGTTTTGCAGGTGCTAATACGGGCTGCTCCTACTGTAAAAAGCGAGCTACCCCCGAACTGGCCTGCTTGAGGGGGGGTTTCGTTGTAGTTTGGAACGTTTTTGCCGTTCGCAGCATTTACGTTGCTTGATAATTTGTTGAGCTGTGACTTGCCCAGCGTAAGGCCGTCGTTATGTGGATCCGCTAACGAACTGCCACTTAACATTGTCAGGATCGTTAGGCACATGAGGTGTTTCCGAGCGGTGCATGTCACTTGCTCATCTCCACCTTGGTTTTGATGGCCGGCTGTGGCGTTTTAGACCAATCAACCGAGTCAGCTGGAGGTAATCCATCGAGACATGTATTCATCCCCCATCCTGTTTCGAGGGTGCCGAAGGAGCCGTCAGTCTTCGGAACGTTGTCTTGCGTCATTTTCACTGCAAGCCGTGCGCAGTCGGGCTGGCTGAACTTTTTGACGGTGGTTACCGTTACCTTGATGGGGGCGGTCGACTTCGTTTTTGCTTTCCACGCATCAGCTTGGGGGCCCGTGAGTTCTCCACTTGCTGTTCCGTTTTTGATAGCGGTGTTGAGGAACGTCTTTGCCATCTCAGCTTGGGCGGTGGTGCACAGCACCAGCATTAGGGCACCCGCTATAACCAGGCCTGGGGCGCGTTTTGATTTCATGGTTGTGTGCATAGGTGCTCCTTTTGAATACTGTGTGTATTTCACGCGTACGCATAATAATACTACAGTGAGGCAAATGGATGCAGATAGAATCTTGAGTGCCTGTCGCTCAGCCGAATGCACCCGTTGGAAAAGGTCAGGCCTTCCTTCTGGGCATCGAATAGAGAAATGTGTTCGGGCTATCGCCGGGATTTGCGCTTTCGATAGCGCTACTCGAAGCCTTCAGGGATAGAGCCACAATCTGACTTACAGCGAGATTTTCAGTGGATTTAATTTTTTACGTTGCGGATCAGCTCGACAAGCAAGCCCTCCTCTACCTCGCACCGGCCGCCTCAACTGCATTCGTAATGCGTTTGGTGGTTAGGCGGGTCGCGATCTTGGCGACCCTAATGCTGATCGGAACGGCATGCCATGAGCTCTGTCACTTTGTTCTAGGTCTGCTAACCGGTGCAAAACCAGTATCGTTTTCGTTGATACCTATAAAAATAGGACCTGGGCTTTGGATACTGGGGTCTGTTCGATTTACAAGGCTCACCTGGTTGAACTCGGCAGTGACGGCAATGGCTCCCCTACTTTTACTCCCTGGCGTCTACTTCTATTCCGTTTGGCGTGTAGGCGTGGGCAGCTGGGTGATCGAGTGGAGTGATTTTTTCATATGGGGGTTGGTTATAGCGCCTATATTCAACAGCTGCTGGCCTTCCACGGCCGACTGGCGACTGGCGGTACGATCCTGGCCTCTTGCTTTAGCGCTGGTTTTTTTCCTTGCATGGCGTAGTTAAGTTACTGCCGATTGCCCACCTGAAGGATCGTCACACTGTAGTCCGGTCGTTTCATGTTTTTGTGGGTGGCAAGCCAGTTGCTGGCGAAATTTGTTGCATCTAGCTCTTCCTGGCTGCTGAGGCGAAAGGACCCAATACTGGTCGCATTGGTACCTGGTGTGTTTCGATTCAGGCCCGCATAGATCAGCAGCCATGAGGCTGCCATCTTTTGGTTGTGATCCATCCCTCGCCCATCTCTAAACATCGCTGAAAGAATTGCCGGGGCGTTAGGTTCGCTTGCTTGTGCAGCTTTGTTGAGCCAACCGAATGCTTCTGCGTACTCACCGCGTTCATAAAGCATCCGGCCAAGAAGGTAGTAGGCGGTAATGTTCCCTCTGTTGGCACCCTCATTCGCCCATCGCCAAGCTTCATCCCGTTGATCCTTCCCGAGATAATGCAATGCCAGTCGTACAGCTGCCAAATCGACCCCTGCGGATTTCACAGAATCCTTAAAGAGCTCAATCGCCGCAGCTTCGTCCTTTGGCACACCTCTGCCAAGAAATAGTAGAACCGCCTGGTTGTACCTCGCGAGCGGGAAATCACGGCTTGCAGCACTAAAATAAGCAAATGCTGCCCGACTATCTCGTTTCACTTGCTCACCGTTGTCCAAAAGGTAGCCGACGATGTTCTGCGCTCTTGAATTCCCGTCCTTGGCCAGCTGAAACATCTGCTTCAGTGCATTTTTATCGCCAGACTTCAAAGCGGCCCAGGTTCTGAGCACTTCACCACCTTGCTTTGCATCCGTGAGCAAACCACTCATAGCCCCAGCAATGTCCTTGTCTAGGCCTGAATCACTTTTCCGAGCTTGGTCGTAATAATCCGCAGCGGATGAAGGGGCCGGTTCGGCGGCGCCGGCGGCCATTGCGAGTGTGCACAATGAAACGGCGGAGGCGAAAGCTGTGAATGATCGCGAGTCTAAAGGCACGTATCGATACTCTAGGATTATTGGTACGCGTAATGTATTCTCTGGATCATGAAAAAACTACCCTTGTTCCTTCTCCTGGCGATTTGCTTCCAGGCAAACGCTACGTGCTTTAGTCAGGCCGCCGTGCGCTATGACGTAGACGAGCGCCTGCTGCGGGCAATCCAGTTCACAGAAAATGAACCAGGCAACCCGACCGACATCAGTTACAACAAAGATGGCTCCTGGGATATCGGGTTGATGAAAATCAATTCGTCATGGCTTCCAAAGTTGCAAAAGATGCACATAACAGAAAAGGATTTACTTGATCCATGTATTAGCGTGAATGTTGGCGCGTGGATTTTGGCGGAAAACATCGTCTCTTATGGTCGCACTTGGAAAGCTGTAGGTGTGTATAACAGCCCTACTTTGGTCAATCAGCAGAAATACATTAAAAAAGTTATGAAAAATTACGGAAGAGCTTATCCATGAAGCAGATGATTGGAACATTATTCGCTGCGGTGCTGTTCGGGTGGGTAGTTTATTCAATTTCACCTGAAGCGCCCTGTGAGCGTGTTGAACGAGGAGCCCTCCCGATTCGTACAGTATTTGATGCCGTGCGATGGCTAGGTAAGAACTACCTTAGTACTGATGCCAGAATTCAGCTGCTTTCATGGAGCATCGATGCTGACATTATGAGTCAACACTTTATTTCACGACTATTTTACGGTCCCGAACTCAACTGTGCTAAATAATCTTATGAAGGTGTATGTATGAGCGGTTTAAGAGAACCAGATCAGTTCATATGGTTGGGGCAACAAGATAAGCTAGCTGCTGAATTCCTTAACTCACTCTTCAAAGAGGCAGCGGAGATAAAGTCTTCAGATATACATTTTCACAGGTTTGGAAACAAAACCGAAATTAAGTTTCGTATTGGTGAAGATCTAGAGCTTTTTCATTCCGTCGACGCAGCTATGAGCAAGCATATCGACGAGAAAATTAGAGCAAGATGTAATATGTCTGACGCTGAGCGCCACATACCATTAGACGGTAGAATGCGCTTTGTATTTGGGGAAAGCACAATCGACGTCCGTGTAAACCTAGTTCCTTCGTATGATGGCCAAAGTGTTGTTTGTCGATTGTTAGATCAGGCAAATGCTACTAAAACGTTGTCTGATATTCAGATGCCATCAATTGTTCGGACATGCTTCCAGTCTTTATTGCATGAGCCCCAAGGAATAATTCTAGTTACTGGACCTACGGGTTCCGGTAAAACGACATCACTGTACGGTGCATTGAATGAGCTAAACAACGGAACGTTGAAAATCATCGCCCTGGAGGATCCAACGGAGTACGTAGTACCGTCTTTTGTACAAATTCAAGTATCACAAAAGCTTTCTTTTGCTGATGGGCTGCGTGCGATTTTGCGCCAGGATCCGGACGTAATCTTGGTAGGAGAAATCCGGGATCTCGAAACGGCTAATATTGCGATACAGGCGGCTAAAACCGGTCACATTGTTCTCGCAACAATCCATACGAACGATGCTGCAAGCACACCTTCTCGATTGTTGGATATGGGAGTTGACCCTCATGACCTGGCTGCTTGCTTGCTTGGAATTGTCGCTCAGCGGTTAGTGCCCACAATTGCAGAATCGACAGAGATTTCTTGGCAACCACCTAGTGAGGTCGAGCGGTTATGGTTGAAGAAGAATGGTTTAAATGGTGTTACAGGTAACCTTCCACATGTAGCTACTCCAAAGGGCTTCAGAGGTAAGATGCCCATAATTGAGCTGATTAAGTCTGATAAAGCGGTACGCGCTGCAATTATAAGCGGCAAGGGTACAGGAGAAGTGCTGAATGCCGCGGCAAAACAGCCGCAATTTGAAACTCTCGCTCAAGCCTCCTTGCGATTAATTCTTGACGGCGTAACCACTCTTGAAAAAGTCCGTCGAGTTGTGAAAGACGAGAGTATGGTTCCTGCGTTTAAGCGGCTAGGCGAAGTTCTGGTAAGTCGTGGGATGATCACCCTGGATGATGTCCAGAAGGCTGTCGAGGAACAAAACAATCTGTTGGCTGAAGGTAAAATTGTCAGAATTGGCCAACTTCTAATCCGGCAGGGTCATGTTGCACTGTCAGACGTAATTTCTGCCTCGGGGTTTACCGCTGGTGCAGAAGACACAATATTGGCGCTAGTCGACTCAGGCGATCTACCTCGCAATGACGTTTTACCGGTCATAGAAAGTTGGAAGCGTGAACGCCAAGATCATTCGCTCTACGAAATTCTTTCTGAGAGCAACGTAATTGATAAGGAAACCCTCCATGAAAAGATTTCTAAATGCATTGATCATAGCTACGACGTTGACGCTGCCGCATTTTGCAGTAGCTGATGAACCAGCGCTTCAGTTGCCCTATCGCGAAGTGGCAAAACAAGAGTTTGATCAAAAAAAGGTCTACATCTTTTTCTCCTTCGGATGCACCGTTTGTGCCTCATATGATCGCGCTCTTGACCGATGGGCCGCAACGATGCCGGAAGGTTGGACGGCTGAATTTGTCCCCGTTGCGGTTCCCGAGAAAGGGAGCTACATGGCTGCGCGTGCATATTACGCGGTTCTCGATGCAGATCCACGTCGGATCGGTCCGTTTATGACGAGCGCCTATTCTCTTGTGCACGATCACGGCATGGCATTAGATGATGAACAAACATGGAAGAAAGCGGTGGCTGCTGCTAACGTTCAAGGCTTTGAAAAGGCCTGGGCAGGCGTAACACAAGTGCGCCTAGAGTCGGCGTTAGCAAAACTTCTTACCTATGGCGTCGACGCTACACCATCAATTGCGATCGGTGGGCAATATGTTATTACCCCGGATAACGTTAATGGTGACAACAATATGTTTCTCCAGCTTGCAAACGGAATGGTTTCTAAGGTCATACAAAACAGGTAATGCCCAGGCAAAAAAAACCGCATCTAGGATGCGGTTTTTTTGTCGCTAGTTATTTTTTCTGGCCCATCTTCGCTGACCCACCATTTCCTGAGCCCCGAGTGCTGGGCCTTGTTGGTTCATCTTGACCATCACCTTTGTTAATTTCCGTCTCCTGCAAGTAAATGATGTCAGGTCGTGCCTGTGGAGGAGCATCGTTTCCTGCGAATGGCGAAGGTGCTGCGGCACTTTCCCCTATTAAACCGTCACCTATGGTGGCCCCCTGAGAACTATGGCTTGGTCCTGTGCTCATAGGTGCGAGTAAAGGTCCATGTCCACCCGAGGAGCTAGGAGGGGCCATCAAGGGGTTAACCTCTGGAGGTGGAAGCGCCATTGGCCCTTGACTGGCTGGATGAGCCACTTGGGGTTGATCATGGTTTTGCATTGCAGCCAAGATCCCGCCGGCAGTTGCTGGTTGCTGCGGGATACCGTTTGCAGCTACCTCTTCGTTTCTTTCATTTGCCATGTGGTTTGCTGCAAGCATTGCGCCTGGCTCGACGGACAGCTTCGCCGCCGTTTTCACCGATTTCACGGCTTCGCCCGTTGCCGCTTTTGAAGCACTTGTCGCAGCTTTGAGAGTTTGCGTCGCCTGAGCAACATGCTCTGCATCGACCACCCGGGCCGTAGAAGCTGCTGGACGGCTCAGCAGTGCAGGAATCTCTCTGCCAGCTCTTACCGCTGTGCCCGCGGCTTGAACCGCGGCTGTGCCAGCCTCAGCAGCTATCAGGCCTTCTCGAGCTGCGTTGGCGGCCATCATACTGCGGCCTGCAATACCAACCCTAGCCACAGCCCCACCCCATCCAAGCCCAGGCACGAGCATTGCAGCGCTCTCCACTGCAAAAGCCGTTTTGGGATTTTCCTCGGCCCACTGTTGTTCCTTTTGGCCAACAGCAGTCATTGTGTTAGTGATCGGTTTTGACGACATCTTGTCTCGCATGTCCTCAGGCGTCATCGTTGTATCAGTGTTGCGGATATTCTGACGACTTTGGGATGCGTTGTCTTTGAACTGTAGGCTGTTTGTCGTGGGCATCTGGGAGTTGACATACGTCTCGCGGTTACCCGCGTGATCCCATTCATCTACGGCCTTAACCTGTTCTTTCAGGCGACCCTCCAAATTGCCTTCGGCAGGCCCCACCTGATTTGCTCCCACACCCGGTACATTAAACGACGGTGTACCCATGCTTACCTGAGATACTCCAGCTCCAGGATCATCACTGACCCTTTTGGCCTGAGCACCCACGCCCTCATTCCGGCTCGCGTTAGAGTCTGTAGGTGCGTTGACGGTCCCGGATTGCATACTCGAGATTACAGATGCGAACTCTGTGTCAGCTCCGATCGCCTTAAGTGCCCACAGTTGGGCTGTCTCCCGCGCTCCAACCATGCCTTTTGATTGTTGGCCATACCGAGTCTCCAATTCTGGCCATTTTTTGTTGAACTCTTGGCGTTGGGTGTCATTGAGTCCCCCGATCGACTCATTCAGAGCTCGCATTGCCGCTGGCGAACGAGTGAGGTTACCGCCCGTAGTCTGTTCGCTGATTTCAGCGCTTGCACTGACGCTTGATTCAGCCGAGGTGGCTTTCTGGAATCGATCAAACGAGGACTGAGTATCAGCTTTTGTAGAGGAAAGTCGTCGGCTTAGCGCATGCTCGCTCGAGCTATCGCTACCAGACGTCTGAGCGAATGTAGAAGACGCCTGGGCACGCCACCCCTTCATATCGCTTTCGTTTTTCGAAATTTCTGAACCGAAGTCGCGTGAGACCTGACTCAACTGTTCTTTGGACGCCTCTTTGCCGGTCGCGTTCTGGATACCGGCCTTGAGACCGCCAACAATGCCACTAAGCCCTACGTTCGCGTTGAACGCTTGCGTGAATGCATCCTTTTCTGCGCCTTTAAGGCTAAGTGAGTCCGCGATTTTTTCCCCTGATTTCATCGCTTGCTGAGTATTCTTGTCGTAGCTCTGTGCCAGTGAATGCATGTCAGAGTTTTGCCACGTATTACCTTGCTTGTAGGACATTGCCTGTTTAAGGGCTGCATCCGTCGCGGCCGCTGATTCAGAGCGCTTTGTATGATCCTCCCCCATCGCACTTTGAGTAGAGGTCCCAAGGGTGTCTTTGATGCCGGCCTTACTCCAAGTGGCATCGGCGCGTGCCAGGCCGCTGACAGAATTGCCCTGTAGCTGTGAACCGACCTGGGTCCTTGCACCAACATCAAGTGATGGGCCATTTTTCATTAGGTCTGGTGACTGAAGTTTCTCATCATTATGATCGCGACCGGACCAGCGATTCGCCAATGAAACCATGCCATAACCTGTAACGCCCAATAGCGCTGCGGAGACAAGGGGTGTAGCAGCCAACATATCTGACGCAATGGCAAGTCTGGTTGCCAATACATCATAGTAAACCGCGTTAAAGTTACTTGGCGTCAGAGCTTTTTCAGTGATCTGGGATAACTTATCGGCTACGTCATTCTGTATGTACATCTGAATGACAGCTGAGAAGGGAAGCCAGGATGATGTCCAGATACCAAAGCCAAGGTATTTGACATACATCATTAACGCACCAGCACCTTTGAAGAGGCCGTAAATAATTACTATTGGAGCAAACCCAAAGAATAAAAGTTGAAGGAATACCATCGTTGGCATCATTATTTTTGCAAAGAAACTACCTGAAGCGGCAGCGTCTGATCGAAACTGCTCGTTTTGTTGAGTCAGAGATACCATGCAGAGATTGAATGATCTCTGATCTTGAACACTGTCAAGACAATTGTATGTGCCCCACACGGAGTTGAAAAAAAGCGCATTTCGCATGAACTGATCAGAGCTTTGTGCGGCACTCCATTTTGCAAGTACGATGTTGTTAATGGCGTCATCGACATTTGAAGTCGAGTATGGGCCACCCAAAGGATTTTTATCCTTCATTCCGGCGTTAATCATTCTTTGCAGCTTACCACTGGCTGGGAAAGCAGTAGTCACGTTATCGATTTTTGCAGCAGCGTCAGCGCAGGCCATAGCTCCGCCACTTGGATTCAAATTATCCCAGTAGTTGGTCAACCCGTTGGGCCTTGAATTGCTCAAGATGTACCCAACCATGTCAGTGCTGTTCTGGAAATCATTAATGTTGAAAGCATCAGATCCAGGCACACAATCGATTATGAATTGTTTTATGCTGGCAACTAAATACGGATCGACGTTCTCGACGCCTCTACGCAAGGTGAACAAGAGCTTCAGCGGTGTAATAAAACCACTCTGTGAGACTCCCATATAACTACCACTGACAGATTGAAAGGCTGTATTTGCCTTGTCGAATATGCTGTACGCAGCGGTCGTAAATAGTCCCGCCGGAGCAGCAATGATCAAAGGTATATGATCAACTTTAGCGATGTTGTTTGTATATATATCCTGCACTGTCACTGAGGCTGATATCGAACAACAAGCAACGACCATACCAAACCCGAATAGACCTCCGACGGGTCCGTTAGCGGGTACAAAATTTTCCCCCGAACCTTTCTGGATCATGTACATGATCCCAGATATCAATGCTACAAAACCACCTACAAGGTACACCCCCTTCATAAAGCTGTTGGAGTTGAAGATCATCGCGACGCTATTGAGCGTCGCATAAAATGATGAAACATCCCCGAGGACATAGATTGTGAAATTCATCTGCTACCCCCTTTAAATTCCGTTTGGTTTTGCAAACACGGATGGGTTGTTTGCCAAAATCATGTCAACTACAGCTTTCGCCTGGGTGACTCGTTGCTGTTGGTTATTCACTTCAGCTTGAATTACCGCAAGCTCCTCGGATAATTTTTTAATATTTGGTTCTACAAAGTCAGGTTTCATACCTTTGACACCGTTGAAAACTTGATTAGCGGCGTAAATTGCTGCCTTGCCATAACTTGCCGCTAGTTCGTTCGCAATTACAGGGGCCAGTTGTGTCGCAACGCTTTGCACTGCTCCTGGGGACTGCTGAACCTGTCTGATCATCGCCAGCAGTGGAACACTGATAGCTTCGATGAAGCTTTGTTGCGCGACGGTGAACCCGCATTTGCCTGCTGTGCAGTACGAAAGCTTCCCTACTATGGAAGACGGATCAACGCCTGCCGAGGGACCGATACTACTGCCGAATAGCATGCGGTTTGTATAGCCCAAGGTGCCTTCAAAGGACATGCTGTCATTCGCATTGATCTTCGTGCACTTGTTCCGGTCATACCCGTCGGTGCAGTGAAGAATCCGCAAAGGTGTGCTCTTGCCGTTAGACCCATCCTTGAAGTTATTCAAAGTCAACGTTGGGCTGAAGATCTGACCAACCTTCACTTTTGGCGAGCCATCAGTATTGCTTCCAGAATCATCTGGGTTCGTCATGATCACTGCACCGATCATGCTCATTACGACTTCATTTGCACGATTTGTGTCAGCTTCTCCAGCGTCGGGGTTCCCCAGGAATTGACCTGCGTTGGTATCCGTAAGCGCTTTCCATACGGGATTACCACACTCCTCACACGAACCATCCTTAGTAGCCTTGTCGCTGCCGGCATTTGGCGAACTAAACATATTCGAGAAACCGGCGAACAGGTCAGAGAACGAACCTTTAGCGGTTTGTGCGGCATTAGCTGCCGTATCCGCCATCTCCTTACGAGCTGATGGATCGGTGAAACTTTTAACGATGGAGTTTGCGACAGCGCACGTGTTTTTCATCATCTGGTTGAGCGCTTGCAGCTTGTTTTGAAAGTCTTGCATTAGCTTGCCAAGAGCTGGGTTGATTGCATCGATCGCTGCCTTAAATGCAACACCCACTGCGTTCGCCGCGATCTGTCTAAAAAGAGCTACAAGCTGATCGGCATTGATAAATGAAAACGAACCCCCGAAGAGGTCGATCCCACCACAACCGGCAGAAAAGCGTGGGGGATCAAAAGCGATGAGATTGATGTTTCGCACTGGACTTCTTAGCCCCGCGCCCCCACCGACAAACCCCCCTCTGCTTTGACTTGCAAAAGCTCCAGCAGATGTGGAGTTTTGCATAAACATTCCGTTGAGTGCATCAGACAAGCCAGCTGATGCACTAGTCGACAGGATGGCCGTCATTACTAGGACCGCGGCGCCAAGATATCGCTTTAATAAAATTTTCATTTCTACTCCTTAGTAACGACCTTCCAGCCTGTCTTTGAGATATTTAACCCACTGTTTCGGATCGTCACTTGCCCCTTGCTTAGTGTCGTCGTCCGTGAGTACGCCGCGATCATAGGTCCGTACCTTTGCCGAAATTTCTTTCGGTAAGAGGTTGTTTGCATCTGCCGCAATTACAATTCGCTGGGCAAGCTGGTCTTGTGCCATCATCCCCTGCGATACGATGTAATAGTTATTAGGCGGTACAACAAGCACGGTTGTTGGTGTTAACCGCAAATTAAGTAAACTTGCATGCCCAGCGTTAACTTCAAATTCAGGTACGTTTGGAAGTGTCTTTCCATCCATAGAAATAAACTTTGTGATGAAGCCATATTCTTTGGACAGTTCCTGGATAGTGTTCGCCTGCGGCTGGCAAAATTCGCACTTCGAGTCGTAAAACAACCAAAGCCCCCCCACACCAGCAACATATTTTAGGGCTTCATCAATGCCTGCCTGGGCTTTGCGCAAGAAAAACGGCTTTGTATACGACGCAATCGGTACCCGGTTGTTTTCATCCAAGATGGGATCAGCGGCCACGACTCGGGTTGTCATCTCGGCATAGCGTTGGGACTTATCCATAGCCACGCGCTGTGCATACAAATAGGCCTCAACGTTTTCTTTTGTTGGGTCGTTGATCGCATCGTCCAGCAACTTGGGCATGTTTTTTCTTAACCATGCCACTGAAAAAGGCTCGTCGACCTTTTTATCGTCCTTGGACTGTTTGCTGGGCTTTGGTTTCGGAATGACCAGAGGCGCCGGTGGGGGGGCTTCCTTGGGGTCTTTGTAGAAAAACCATCCTTCGGCTTTCCTTTCGATGAACCTGGACGGCTGTTCGTCGTCAGCATGTACAAAATCACATACGCCAGGCGCCAGAAGCATAAAGACTAATAGCGATACATAACGCGTATACATATTAATAATGCGTTGATAATTCATCAAATCACCGGCCCTACGCTTCCGATAATTAATTTCTTATCCAGAAACCCCCAATACCGGCCGTCGTAGCTCCGTTCTTCAGTACCGATAACGAAAATCTTGCCTTCCGGAACTATTTCCGTTCGGTCGAACGCGCCTGGTTGCTTACCCAGTTTATCGAGCAGGTTCAGTTTCCCAACAAGCCGACCGCCTACGTACGCGATGTCATTTTTCACGACCACTTGATCACCAGGTAACCCCGCGACCATTTTCCCAACAGTTTTACCTTCAAAATGGGGACCCATGAGGCCGTTCTGTGGGACGAAAGCCACGTAGTCCCCGCGCTCGATCTTTTGCGGCATGCCATAGGTGATGAAATAAACTCTCCAGGGTAAGCAGCGCACTTCGGCGAGGTCTATGCCGATCCGGTAGTCCTGCCTGAATGCATTCACAGCAGCAATGGCCACTATGAAGGCCCCGACTGTCCCTAGAACGGAGTTACGCAAAAAACGCATACGCGGCTTATCGAGTGTGAACCTTTTTAATGAACTGGTAAGACGTTTTGTAATTGACAGCATGTCAGTCCACCTCAAGCCCAAGTTGTTGGGCAATCTGTTTGGTGACGTCTAAGCCATCAGGCCGGTTCATGACCACGCTTGAGTTCACTACCGCAATGCCTGCATCTGTGTAGGGCTTCAAAGCTTTCTGAAGCCCTTCTACAAATGCCAGTCCATCCGCTTTTGCTTGTTCAGGGCTCATGTCAGGTTTTGAAGTGGTTGCCGACATTTGTGCCTCCGCGAGCGCTGAGCCATTCACAAGAACAAGTGGCGCGATCGTCTCGTGTTGGGTCGTTGCCAACTTAAACGAAACTAGCCCAGCAAATGCCGAGCAGGCGAGGCTCACGATGACGCATGTCGCAAGGCTTACCCCGGCTCTGATTTCGGGTTTCTCTACTCTCTCTGGCGCCTCTGGCGCTGATCGAATATCGTCGCTCGCAGGGTGCAATCCATCCTTTTCCGAGCTGTCGTCATTAATTTTTTTGTCGGTCATGCGAACACCCTGTGTGACTTGTGCGTGAGTTGACTGAATCATAACACGTGGCAATACGTGGCAAGAATCAAAACAGCATAAAAAACCCGGCAGTAGCCGGGTTAAGGTGGTTGTCTTTACGCAATTCCTAAAGCCCTCTGGTCCTCCCGGGCTATAAAGTTGTTGATTGAGGTGACTGCATCTACTCCCCTGTCCAGGTCATCCAGGATCTCATTACGAGCGGGACCTTTGGTCGAGAACATTACGTTCGTGAAGCGATCCACTACAAGCCGGCAGATGCCCCAGTCAGTTTCACTACGTTTGATCATGACCTCGCTATAAAGACCGGGAGCGGTATGGATCTTCTTCATCATGTAGGCGCCGTAAGGTTCGATTTTGAACTGCTTACTGTCGATTGCGCTGTCGATCGAGTCTGACTTCTGTTGCAGGATGAACTGCCAAGCTGAGTTTGCCGCGATCGCTTCGCAGTTCTTCGAGGCATAAACGTCCCCGATCGATTGAGTTACAACGAGTACTGCACCTTCCTCTTTACGTGCTTTTCGATATGCAGCGATCATCGCTTTTGCCATCATCGGGTCGTCGAGTAGCTCCCACGCTTCGTCGACAATGAGGATTTTCTTCCGTCCACGTTGCCCTACCTGCGCCTTGTACATGTCGTGGTTAATGCGGGAGATCAGTTGCAGCAAGACGACCTGCTGCAAAGCCTTGCGGCCTTTCAGATCACTCAGTTCAAGACAGATGAATGCGTTGTCCATGTTGAGGTTGTTTTCACCCTCAAACCACCGTGTGTAAGTACCACCCGCAAACGGGAATAGCTGCTTGCCGAGTTTTTGGGCAATTGGGTCCTGTTGAGCAATGAACCACTCAGATACGGCCCGCACGTTCGCCGTGTTACCAAATTTCCGGTATACGCTGATAATCGCCTGTTCGAACAAAGCCAGCTCGTAATCGCCCAGGACGTCTTCAGGTGCGGCCATTTTGGCCAGCGTTGCCTTCAGAATGTCCATTTCCTCTTCGAGGTCTTCAATGTGGGTGAACGGGTTGAGGCACACATCAGATTGCTGGTGAAATTCGATGAATTCACCCTCGACTGCTTTGCAGAGCTTGAGATAGCTGCGGCCTGAGTCAATTACCCATACCTTCGCACCAGACGCCAGATAATCACTTACGATTTTCTGGGTCAGGAAGGATTTACCAGCGCCCGATTCGGCGAAAATAATTCCGCTGTAGTTGGTGTTCGATTCGTACAGGTCGATCAAAGCGGGTTGGCCACGCCTTGTCAGGAGAAGCATTGCCCCGTTCATACCGCTGCCGGTCCATTCACCAATAATTGGAAGAAATTGGACTGCATGGGAGATGGCCATCGTGTGAAACCGATAGAGATTTTTGACACCCTCTCGGCAGGTGTTCAGAGGAAGCAAGTTATTCCAAAGTGCTTCCAGTATTCGCTTGTCTTCCCGCAACTCAAATGCAAGGGATGTGTAGTAGGCCTGAAGCCCGGAGGACAGCTTGTTCAGCCTTTCCTTGTTGCGGGAGAACAGGAAGATTGTGAAGTTCACTTCGCAGACGATAGCGCCCTTCCCCTCAATGGCATGAACGAGGACATCGACCCCTTTCTTTTTGTATCCAAGGATCGGAATCAAGTGCGCGGTTGGCCCGAACACTTGGTGGTTGATTACGGACGAAGTTTGCTTAACCGCGTCAATTTTTGTTACCTGGTCGGGATAGTGAATAGTCAGGACCATGTAGTAAGGGTCCGTGATTTGATTCGACAATCCGACGGGGTCACCAATCATGTGGTTCATGATTGCCAGGCTTGCTTTTTTTGGGAAAAATTTGACGCTCAGCGCTTTGGCATAATGCTCGCCGCCGTTAAATTCGATTGTTGTTGGATCATCGTAATTGACGCTGTCGCCGGGGAAGTAGATTTGGTCCCGGATTTGTTGGTTCTCGTCATAGTGTGACCGCGGCGCATCCCACAATTTGGTGATGATACGCATGATTACCAGGTACCCAACTGCGTCGAGCTGATAGAGATTCAGCGAGGCTGCTTTGAGCGCCTCCTCGATGCGGTCTGAGGTCTCGCGCACGGTGACCATATCATCAGTGCCCGGAGAGTCGGATCGGCTCGGGATCTTGAGTGTGACGATCACACGCTGCCGATTTAGGAGCACACCGCTTCGCTGTATAAGAGGCGTATCAACACCTGCTGCGATTAGCTTTGAGTGCTGTCGGCTGAGCTCTTTGAGGATCGGCGACGCGTTGGATTTGTTCTTGTCGTACGCATCCAAGAATTCGCCGGTGTCAGGACTGCTGAGCATACCGATCTGAATGAAGGTTCCGGCGGGCAGTTGCATACTCAAAGCGGAGCCGAGCTTGTCGACAGACGAATCATCAACGCCTGTAACTGGATCTGATACCCAGCAGCTCCCAAGGTAATGCTCATTGCCGTCGGAACAGAAGAAACTTTTCGTCTGTTCGTCAATTGCCCGAACAGTCAGTTTAGAGTGCGGAAGGCAAGTTCTGTTGCCCGCGATTATGTGCTTTTGCTGTGAGGCTGCCATTGCGCTGTTCGCCATAAAAGTGGTTGAAATAGGCTTTGGCGGGCCTGAAGGACAACCCACAGGCGGTGCCAACAAAGAGCTGGCGCACTGCTGTGCA
>Ga0209542_10006394_pt1 | contig 22945 bp, 25 predicted proteins | sample RifCSPhighO2_01_FD_184028 | JGI IMG/M metagenome (GOLD analysis project Ga0209542, IMG submission 184028) | Soil microbial communities from Rifle, Colorado - Rifle CSP2_plank highO2_0.1 (SPAdes) (version 2) | ecosystem: Environmental > Terrestrial > Deep subsurface > Rock core/Sediment ... | reverse complement strand
AGGCACACTCAAGGCACAAGGCAGGCAAGAGAAGGAGATAGTTGTAAGTTTTTTCTTGTTTATTTATCTATTCGGCTAAGTCACACTTAATCCTTTTTTATACAGCAGGTACATTACTCGGGGATAATGCTGGCTTGAAGTTATCACGGCATCCCATTCTTCACGCTTTCTGTTTTCCCGCCTGTAAAGAATCAGCCCTCCATGGTGCATTCCCATCTCTATCTGCACAAATTCGCCCGGAACATACCCGTCAGCCTTTGCTCTCTGTATAACTCCCTCAAGGGAAAAGCCGGAAAAGGCCATTTTGGCGCTGTCAATGTCTTCCTGCTTTAATTTTACTCTTGGTTCTTTGTGCATATTCTGCAGGAAATCAATTTGCAGTCTTAAAGTTTGTACACCAAAATCTTTAAATAAACCCCTTTCTGCTCAAATGACGAAGGGGTGCGTCATGAAAGAATACTTGGACATGGTTGATTATGTCCTTAAGAACGGAATTAGGAAGACAAACCGAACAGGAGTTTCCACCTTAAGCTGTTTCGCTTATTTCTATAAAGTTAACCTGCAGCATGGCTATCCATTGCTTACCACAAAGGAGATGTACTTTAATTCAATGCTTCATGAATTGTTCTGGTATCTTTCCGGAGAGGAGCATATCAGAAATTTGAGAAAGAAGACAAAAATCTGGGATGCGTGGGCTGATGCTGAAGGAAGGCTGGAAACTGCATACGGAAGATTCTGGAGAAGGTTTCCAATGCCCGATATTGGTTTAGATGGCGAGAAATGGGCAAATAGATGGGTGAAAGAAGAAGAAAATGGACAGAAGGTCTTTGACCAGATTCAGTACGTGATTGACAATCTGAAAGAAATTAAGAAAAATCCTGAAGCAAGAACTTTAAGAAGGCTTGTTGTTGTTGCGTGGCATCCCGGAAATGCGGCAGAAAGCAAACTGCCGCCATGTCATTACACGTTCTGCTTTAATGTTCAGGGAGATAAATTGAATTGCCACCTAACCCAGCGTTCAGGCGATATTGCTTTAGGAATTCCATTTAATCTTGCATGCTACTCCCTTCTCACTATGGTGATTGCAAATGAAACAGGCTATATTCCTGGAGAATTTGCGCACACAATAATCGATGCCCATATTTATGAAAACCACATTGAGGGCCTTAAGGAACAGCTGAAAAGGGAGCCGAGGCAGTTGCCTAAAATAATAATTGCAGACAAGCCATTGCACAAATTAACATTCGAGGATTTTAAACTTGAAGGCTATAATCCCCATCCAAAGATAAAATTCGAGGTGGCAGTGTGATTATTGTCGCGGCAATGACGAGAAAAAGGATTATTGGGAAAAACAACCAGTTGCCATGGGACATTCCCGAAGAGATGAAGCACTTTAGGAGCTTGACAAAAGGAGGAATTTGCATCATGGGCAGGAGGACATTTGAGTCTATCGGCTCTAAACCATTGCCCAACCGAAAATTAATTGTAGTTTCCCATTCACTTGGGCCAGTCGAAGGGGTTGATGTCTGCAAGACTGTTGAAGAGGCCGTAAAAAAGGCAAAATCCTATGATGGGCCGATTTTTATCCTCGGCGGTGCGCAAATTTACGAAAAAACAATCCCGATTGCGGATAAAATGTATATCTCTTACATAAAGAAAGGCTACGAAGGCGATACATACTTTCCTGAATTTGATGAAGATGACTGGAAAGTTGAAAGGCGTGAAGACCACCAGGATTTTGAATTTGTGGTTTATGCGAGGAAAAAGGGGGATGAATGCTGACGCTTTAGAATCTGTGAGGCAGCGAATCCTAAAAGAGCTTAAATGCCCGCTAAAAGATTCTGCTAATAGCCTTGTTTTCGGAAAAGGAAATCCAAATGCAGAAATAATGTTCATTGGCGAAGCACCGGGCGAGCAGGAGGATTTGCAGGGAATTCCTTTTGTGGGGGCAGCTGGAAGGGAACTTGATAAGCTTCTAAGGTCCATTAACTTAACTCTTGACGACGTTTATGTTGCAAATATTCTGAAGTACAGGCCTCCCCAAAACAGAAACCCAACAGACGAGGAGATTGGAAGCCATACACCTTATTTAATCGAGCAGATTAAGATAATAAAACCAAAAATAATCATAACCTTGGGAAATTTTGCAACAAAGTTTGTGCTTGGGGATTTCAAGCCGGAAAACATGAAGAAAATAGGCGGTATAACCTTTCTGCACGGAAGAGCCGTAAAGAAAACCATTGACGGAGTGGAATTCTCAGTCTTCCCTGTTTACCATCCTGCTGCAATTCTCCACAACCCGAACCTGAGAAAAGAGCTTGAGGAGGATTTCAGGAAGATAGCTGCTTTTATTTAAGATACGAGCCCGCGAGGATTTGAACCCCGGTCAATCGGTCCGAAGCCGACCGCACTATCCAGGCTATGCTACAGGCCCATAAGAAGAAAACTAGATTAGTTCTATTTAAAACTATTCTCGTATCTGGATCTTATCAACAATCTTAGACTTAGTAACAACTATGTGCCCGCAGTTCTCGCTTTCCATTACTTTCTGGAAAACCTCGATGTCCAGCCTTTTGCTGAAGATTGGGCCGTCAAGCACTAAGGTATCGTAATAGCCGCCTTCACCGCCAGCATGGAAGCCAAACACTTTTGACCTTTCAAACAGCTCGTCCATGGTATTTTTGTCTAGAACCCTGCCAAGCCACTCCTTGTTCAATCCGTATGAAGCAACCTGCGAAATCATGAATTTATAGCCTTTCTTCAGCATTTCCTGCATTACATCGTCATGTTCCAGCCCCGAGTGTGCAGCAAAAACTTCAATACGGTAAGGCCTTAAGGCATTTTGGATGCTTCTTATCTGCGTCATTTGCAGCCCAGTACCGCCAAGAATTACAGCATCAACCGGATTCTGGACAACTATTCTCTTGACAATCTCTGCCTCCTGCACAGGATCTGCAACATTGCAGGTTGTGTAAATGTGCCTTATGCCGAGAATCTGAGCAAGATCTTTAGTCATCTCCACAGTTGCAAAATGGTACAAGAAGCAATCTGTCCTTGTCGGCTTTACAGACAGCAAATAGGCAATTTCCCAGCCCTTCTCCTTTGCAAAGTCAATTGCATAAGTTGAATCTTTTCCGCCGGAATACATTATTGCAACTTTCATAGCTGGTGAGGAAAGAGTAATTATTTAAAAAGATTATGGAATTATTTATTTTCTATATAGAAATAATATAATCAAACATAAAAACCAGCCATTAAATGCGAATCTCAGCCTGAATAAAGCTTCTTCATGCAAAATGCCAATTCCTAAACCTTACTAAAGCTTTACCTAAAGGTTTAGGCAAGTTTGTATTTAAAGAAAATCGCCCTTTCAACTTTCATAAAAATGATGTGGTGGTTGAATATGAAAACAAAATTGATTGCGGTTGCCTTTCTGGCAATCCTGCTTGCAGTGCCATTTGCTGCATCAGACAGAAAAGATATACTTCCGGGAGAAAAAGAAATTCCTGCAACATACGATGAAACATTAGAGCTAATCGGTCTTACACATAATCCAAATCGCTACCTGATGTGGACATTTGATGGTGCGAATGTTATGTGGGGAATATACAGAAATGGATACTTTGTCGGAAATGACAATTATGGAAAGAAAGCATGGGGTGTTTACGGAACCAATCCAGTAATAATGAAATCCAGCCCAAGCATAGTGCCGCGCTTCGATACATTCAAGGGTTACTATGAAGAGAAAGGGAACCTCTTTGAAGGAACAATAAAAGGCGCCAACTGGGAGGCAAAAAACCTCTTTAACAGAAAAGTGTCGAGCGGACGGTTTATCACCTTTAAGCCAATACCGATGCCCGAGCCAAAGCCATTGCCGGACCCAATCGTAGTAAGCAACACTAAATGATCCTTGGAACCCCCTTAGGTATTACACTCCCCAAGGAAAGCTAGACAGCTTTGTGCCAGAACAGGCCCCTGAAAAACGGGGCCTCCTTTTTTTCTTATAAAGTTTTTTAAAACGCCGACACATTCTTATCTCATGAACGAACAAAAAATCCTTTCTGTTCTGGTAAATGGCCTTAAAGATTACTGCAGAAAAAACAATTTCTCAAAGGCAATTCTGGGCATTTCAGGCGGGGTAGATTCTGCTCTTACCGCAACAATAGCTGTCAGGGCTTTGGGCAGGGAAAATGTCCTCGGGGTTTTGATGCCATCTAAATACACTTCTGAATTAAGCAAAAGCAATGCAAGGTTGCTTGCAAGAAATCTTGGCATAAAGCTGATTGAAGTTCCGATTCAGGAGGTTTATGACACTTATATCAGGCATTTAAAGGCCCATTTTAGGGGAACAAGGATAGACAAAACCGAGCAAAACCTTCAGGCAAGGATAAGGGCTAATGTTTTGATGGCGTTCTCAAATAAGTTTGGCTATCTTGTTTTGGCTACAGGAAATAAGTCAGAAGCCATGGTAGGCTATGCAACTCTCTACGGCGATGCGGCCGGAGGAATTGCTCCAATTGGGAATCTATACAAGAGAGATGTTTATAATTTGGCAAACTACATCAATAGAACTTCAGGAAAAGAGGTAATCCCGGAATCTGTAATCTCCAGGGCCCCCACAGCAGAATTAAAGCCAAACCAGAAGGATGAAGACGATATTCCGTCCTATGACGTGCTTGATGAGGTGCTGTTTTTGCTGGACAGTAAGATGAAGCAAAAAGATATTGTAAAGAAGGGTTTTGACAGTCAAACAGTTGATAAGGTAGCCAAGATGATAAAAGCCTCTGAATTTAAGCGCTCCCAGTCTCCAAAGGCGCTGCCGTTAAGATGATGTTAAAGATGCTGTCAGGAATCCTGATTTTGGCTCTAATAGTTAATCTGGCCTTATTTGCAGCAAAGATAATCTCTGTAACGATATTCTGGCTTGCGTTGTCGGTAATTGGGCTTCTTGCTTACTTCGCACTACCTAAGCTTCGCTCTCAAGCTCCCTGATGCGCTCTCTAATGTTGATAATGGTCTTGTCATTTGGCTGCAACGCAAGAAGATGCCCGCATTCAGGGCATTTAAACTCGTACTCTGATGCCTGGTCAAAGTCAAGCCTTGAGCATGCGTTATCGCAGATGTAAAAATTATTTACATTCTCCTCTTCGCGCTTTAGCCTGTCTTTCAGCATCTCAAGCTTCTGAGTCCTTATCTTTTCAATCACATCCTTGACACGCTTCCTGTTGAAGGTCCAGTAGCTGATGTACCATCCCTTCTTGCGGTCCTTCCTCCTTATGTAAGCTGCGATATTAAAATTATTGAGGGTGTAAAGAACGTTCCTTGTGCGCTGCATATCCAGCTTGGTCTTTTCGGCAATTACAAACTCGGAAATGTTCTTCCTGTTCTTCAGAAACTCAACTATCTTGATGCCCTCTTCACCGCTAATTTCCCTGATTGTCTGGTGTATTTTTTTGTTCGTCAGCATAGTAACCTTTAGGCGATTTTCCAACAAAAGGCCAAAAAACAACATAAAAGCCTTACAAGACAACCTCTTTTCAAATCCCCAATGCTACCTTTGTCACTTTCAAGTATTTAAACTTTTCGGTTTTGCCTTTCCTTTGGCGCTCCCGTCTGGAAGGAAGCCTGCAAAATACATAGATTTAAATAGAAGTGGTTATTGACAAAAACTAGAAATTTGAGGGGTGAATTTATGGCATCTAATCAGGTACAACCTATATTTATATTGCCGGAAGGCACTCAGCGCTCGCAGGGAAGAAACGCGCAGAGGATGAACATAATGGCTGCAAAGCTCGTTGCAGAGACTGTAAGGACCACATTAGGCCCTAAAGGCATGGACAAGATGATTGTTGATTCTTTAGGCGATATTACAGTTACAAATGACGGAGTTACAATTCTGGAGGAAATGCAGATAGAGCACCCCTCCGCTAAGATGATTGTTGAGGTTGCAAAGACTCAGGAGGATGAGGTTGGAGATGGCACCACTACAGCCGTGGTCATTGCAGGAGAGCTTCTGAAGAACGCAGAAAATTTGCTTGAAAAGAATATCCATCCAACTGTTATCGCCCGCGGCTATAGAGTCGCAGAGGAAAAAGCTCAGGAGATACTGAATAAGATGGCTGAGAACGTTAGCGAAGATAATGAAGAGCTTCTAAAAAACATAGCAACCACATCCATGACCGGCAAGGGCGCCGAAGCAGCAAAGGAAAGGCTTAGCGACATATGCGTAAGGGCAATAAAAATGGTTATGGAAAAGGAAAACGGCAAGGTATTTATTGACACAGAAAACATAAAGCTGGAAAAAAAGGTAGGCGGCTCAGTTGAGGATACCGAGCTTGTTGAAGGCATCGTTCTTGACAAGGAAAGGGTCCATTCCGGAATGCCCAGGCTTATAAAAAATGCAAGAATAGCGCTGGTCGATTCTGCAGTTGAGATTAAAAACACCGAGACAGACGCAAAAATCCAAATTACAGACCCTGGAAAGCTTCAGGAATTCCTGGACCAGGAAGAAAAAATGCTCAGGACAATGGTCGAGAAGATTGCAAAGTCTGGCGCAAATGTAGTATTCTGCCAGAAAGGGGTTGATGATTTGGCGCAGCACTTCTTTGCCAAAAAGGGCATATATGTTGCAAGGCGAATCAAGAAAAGCGACATGGAAGCATTGGAAAGGGCAACTGGCGCAAGGATTGTAACAAGCACCGAAGATTTATCAGCACAAGACCTTGGAAGCGCAGGGGTTGTTGAAGAAGTAAAAATTGGCGATGAGGAAATGACATATGTCAGGGAATGCAAGCTTCCAAAAGCTGTCACAATACTAATCAGGGGCGGCACAGAGCATGTTGTCGATGAAGTAAAAAGAGCCCTCGATGACGCTGTTGGAGACCTCTCCGCTGCGCTGAAAACCGGAAAGGTTGTAGGGGGCGCAGGAGCTCCTGAAATTGAGCTTGCCCGAGGCCTGAGAAAGTTTGCAGACTCATTGTCAGGAAGAGAGCAGCTTGCCGTGCAGGCATTTGCAGAGGCTATGGAAGTGATTCCGAGAACCCTGGCAGAAAACTCCGGCCTTGACCCAATTGAAATTATTACCGAGCTGAAATCAGCTCATGACAAAGGCCAAAAATGGGCAGGGGTTAATGTATTCACGGGCAAAGTCATGGATGCATGGAAAGAAGGGGTTATAGAGCCGCTGAAGATAAAGACTCAGGCAGTAAGCTCTGCAGCTGAAGTTGCAGTTATGATACTGAGAATAGACGATGTCATTGCAGGCGGTTCATCAAAAGAAACCCACATGCCTCCTGGCGGAATGGGCATGGACTAAAATTTTCCTTTGTTTCTTCCCCTTTTTTCTACATTTTTCAGCCTTTCCAAAATCTCTTTTCCATGCTCTGCCTGTTTTTCATAGGCTTTCAGCGCGCATTCAAAGCTTTCCTCCCATATTGCAGGATGCGTAGACTCAAACGCCTCTTTAAGGAGGTGCAAATCAGTTGCCTTGTCCTCAATCTTCTGCGAAAAGAAGGAAAGCCCGAAGTCAATAAAATAAATCTCATCCGAAAGAATCATGTTAGATGTTGTAAGGTCGCCGTGGATAATTCCATTGTTGTGCAATATTGCTATCTTCTTTCCAACCTCTGAAGCCAGTTCTTCATAATTCCCTTTTGCGAGAACATCCCTTATCAGCTTTCCTTTGATGTATTCCATCACAAGATGCTGTTTCCCATCGCACTCTATCGCTCTCGGTGCTGGAAATTTTATGCTTTCAAGGATACGGTATACCTTTTCTTCCCGCTTTGTCCTCGACGCGCGCAACAAAACATCTATCTCGGGAATTCTATAATCTTTTCTGACCCTTTCCTTAATTACCTTATCATCAACGTGGTAAAGTCTTGCTTCCGCCCCTTGGTATATTAATTCTTTCATAAAGAAATAGCCCCGGGCAGACTTTCGGCAACATTCCTGCTGGTTTCGAACTGCCGTCTCAGCCTCCAGAGGGCTGAATGATTGGCCTTAAAAAATTTGGCCGCTACACTACGGGGCTATAAGAGAACGGCTACCAAAGTTTCTTTAAAAAACTAATGCTTGAAAAGCCTTATGCCTGTGAAAACCATTGCAATATTGTGCTCATCTGCAGCCTTGATAACCTCATCATCCCGAATCGAGCCGCCTGGCTGAATTATCGCGGTAATGCCGGCTTTTGCAGCTTCGTCTACTCCATCCCTGAATGGAAAGAAAGCATCCGAGGACATGGCAGCTCCAGCAGATTTTCCTTTTGATTTCTCCCCTGCGATCTTTACTGCATCCACCCTCGACATCTGCCCTGCGCCTATGCCAACAGTTGAGCTGCCCTTTGCAAAAACAATCCCATTTGACTTCACATGCTTGTTTACCTTCCATGCAAAGAGCAAGTCTTTAACCTCAGCCTGCGCAGGCTTCCGTTTTGTAACAACCCTCAGCCCTTTTGCATCAATCTCCGGCCAGTTTCTAGACTGCACAAGAAGCCCGCCAACAACCGTCCTGATGTCGAATCCGCTATCTGATTTTGATATATTCTCTGCTTCAATAAGCCGTATGTTCTTTTTTTCCTTGAGAATATCAAATGCCTCGGCCTCAAATGTAGGAGCAATTACAACCTCGACAAATATTTTCTTTACCATCTCAGCAAGCTCTTTGTTGCAGGGCCGGTTAAGAGCAATCACCCCGCCAAATGCCGACAATGGGTCAGCTTCATAAGCCTTTGAAAATGCATCTTCGATTAAAGCTGAGACTGCAACCCCGCTCGGATTTGTATGCTTGATAATGGCAACTGCAGGCTCTTCAAATTCCTTTACAAGCTCAAATGCCTCATTTACATCCAAAATATTGTTGAAAGAAAGCTGCTTTCCGTGAAGCTGCTTGGAAAAGCATATGGAAGACCCCTTTTTTTTCAGCTCCCGGTAAAGCGCCCCGGTTTGATGCGGATTTTCTCCATACCTCAAATCCTCCAGTTTTCGATAGCTTAAATTGAGTATTTCCGGGTATTTGCTTGGATTCCTGAAATATTCATCGATTAATGCATCATACCTTGCAGTATACGAGAAAGCCATTGAAGCCATCTCCCTGCGAAACTCCTCGCTGGTGCAGCCATTGTTGTCATTCAGCTCTTTTATCAAAAGACCGTAATGGCTAGGCTCGACTATTGCTGTTGCAAACAAAAAATTCTTTGCCGCAGCCCTTATCAGCGATGGCCCGCCAATATCGATGTTCTCAATCGCTTCAGAAATCTGGGCTTTGTCTTTCTTTGCAATCTCCTCAAACGGGTATAAATTGGCAACAACAAGGTCTATAGGCAAAATGTTGTTCTTTTTCATTTCGTCCTTATCCATATCTCGCCTGCCAAGAATTCCGCCGAATATCCTTGGGTGCAAGGTCTTAACGCGCCCTTCCATCATCTCTGTAGAATTTGTGTATTGCGAAACCTCAGTTACAGGTATATTATTTTCCTTTAGAAGCTTTGCAGTTCCACCCGATGAGATTATCTCTATGGAATATTTCTTCAGCTCTCCGGCAAGCTCAACAACCCCTATCTTGTCGTAGACGGAAATTAAAGCCCTTTCTATCTTTTGTTTCATTCCGATATAATCACCCGGTTATCTTCAACCCTAATCTTCCCTTCGTTGAAAAGCCTTATCGCTTTCAGGATAATCTCCTGCTCTGCCGCTTGAACCTTTTTCTTTAGGCTGTCAGCAGTATCTTCCTCGTCCACATAGACCTCTCTTTGGAGTATTATTGGCCCCGCATCAACCTCTTCAGCAACAAAATGAAGAGTTGCTCCTGTAACTTTCTCACCCGCATCCAGCACAGCCTGATGAACATCCAAATCCATCCCGCCTGCGAATTTGGGCAACAAAGACGGGTGTATGTTTACAACCTTATGCTTCCATTCGCGAACAAACCATGGCGACATTATCTTCATATACCCGATTAGAAGCACAAGCTCAACACCCTTCTCCTTCAATATTTTGTCCGCCTCCCTGTCAAACTCCTCCATGGACTTGTTTTTCGAGCTTATATAACAAGCGGGAATATTATGTCTTCTTGCCCTTTCCAGCGCACCGCATTTTTCCTTGTTGGCTACAAGAACTGCTATCTCTGCATCAAGGGTGCCATCTTCAATCTCATCTATAACTGCCTGCATGTCCGTTGCATTTGTCGATGCAAGAATTCCAAGCTTAATCATTTTCACGCACAAAAGCAAAGCTACCCTTCTTTATAAATTTTTAGGATTAAGTCCTCAACGGCTGTGCGGCAAACAAAATCTCCGCTGCCTGTATGGTATTTTCAAGAAGGCATGCAATTGTCATTGGGCCTACCCCGCCCGGCACTGGAGTGATGAACGAGGCAACTTCTGACGCAGAATCAAAATCAACATCGCCCACAATAGAATCTCCGACTTTATTTATCCCGACATCAATTACAACAGCCCCTTTTTTTATCATGCTGCCTTTTATGAATTTCGGCTTTCCAACTGCAGCTACAAGTATGTCAGCCTGCCTGGTAAAATACTCGAGGGGCAAACTCCTTGAATGGCACATCGTCACAGTTGCGCCATGCTGTTGCAGAAGCACCGAAACAGGCTTTCCTACGATATTAGACCTCCCCACCACAACTGCATGCTTTCCCGAAATCTCTACCCCGGTTGATTCTATCAGCTTAATTATTCCTCTCGGTGTAGAGGGAACAATTCTGTTGTCGCCTATCATCAAATTTCCCATGTTCAGGGGCGTAAAGCCGTCAACATCTTTGTTCGGATGTATAGCATCGATGACAAGCCTCTCATCAATATGCTTTGGCAATGGAAGCTGCACCAGGATTCCATGGATTTTATTGTCCTGGTTTAAGGCGTCTATTTGCTTCAAAAGCTTAGTTTCAGAAATGTCCTCCGACAGCTCAATAAGCACAGAATGAAATCCCGCCTCCTTACAGGCCTTTTCCTTCTTCTTCACATATATCTTTGATGCAGCATTGTTGCCTACAATTACCACAGCCAGGCCAGGCTTTACTTTCATCGAAGCCACTTTTGCCTTGATATCCTTGTGTATGCTTTCAGCGACCTTTTGCCCGTCAATCAGCGTTGCCTTCATTTTAGTATCTCCATTCCAGGGTACAACGGAAAGTTGCTGCAAAGCTCAAATATGCTATTCTTTGCCTTGCTTATTTTTTCTTTTTCCTGGTAATGATTAATGACAGTTGCAATCCCGCTTGCAATGACCTTCATATCTGCCTCTTTCATGCCCCTTGTGGTTACTGCAGGCGTACCCAGCCTTATCCCTGAAGGGTTGAACGGGCTTCCAGGCTCAAATGGGATTGTATTTTTGTTTGTGTGGATGTTTGCCTGATCCAACGCCATCTGAATCTCCTTCCCTTTGCCTGTAAGATTCTTTGAAGTTAAATCTATTATCATAAGATGATTGTCAGTTCCGTCAGTCACCAGTTTTATGCCTAAAGACATTAGTTCGTCAGCTAGCGCCTTGGAATTTTTTACAATTTGCTTTGCATATACCCTAAAATCAGGCTGCAGGGCTTCCTGAAACGCAACAGCCTTTGCCGCATTTACATGGTTGTGAGGCCCCCCCTGAATGCCAGGGAATACATTAAAGTCAATCATGCCAGCAAGGTCTTTGTTGCTGTCTGGATGGTATTTTTCCTTGTATCTGTCCTCTTTTTTGCACATTATCATGGCCCCCCTTGGCCCGCGCAAGGTTTTGTGGGTTGTTGTTGTTACAACATCAGCATACGGAACAGGGCTTTCGTGAACTCCAGTTGCGCACAGTCCAGCAATATGCGAAATGTCAGAAAAATGGTAGGCAGAAACCTCGTCGCATATTTCCTGAAATGCTTTAAAGTCTATCTTTCGCGGATAGGCAGTTAACCCTGTCAGAATCATCTTTGGTTTTACAGTCTTGGCCTGTTTTCGTATAGCATCCATATCAAGAAGATGAGTTTTTCTGTCAACAGTGTAAGGGTTTACCCTGAACAGCCTCCCTGAAAAATTTACAGGGCTTCCATGGGTAAGATGGCCTCCTGCGTTTAAATCCAGCCCCATATACGGGTCGCCTACATTCAGCAATGAAAAAAACACAGCCATGTTTGCGGGGCTTCCGGAATACGGCTGCACATTTGCATGCTCGCAGCCAAAAAGCTTTTTGGCGCGCTCAATTGCAAGTTCTTCCATCTCATCAACAAACTCCTGCCCGCCATAGTACCTTTTCCTGGGGTAGCCTTCGGAATATTTGTTTGTGAAAACGGAAGCCATCGCCTGAAGCACAGCTTTTGAGACAAAGTTTTCAGAAGGAATGAGCTCAACGCCATTGCGTATTCTTTCAAGCTCTTTCTTCATCAGCTCGGCAATCTTCGGATCGCTCTCAAGAATATCTCTCATCATATCCACTTAAAACCACCCAGGTTAGCATCGCTTGCGGGATTTATATACTTTTCTGTTGCAATATATAACTCTATTTTCAGTAATTATAACATCAACCGGAATGTCGTGGGGATGCGGCGGGATTTTTTTGACAATCTGAAAATCAAATGCAAGCCCGATTTTCTTGCATTTCACATTAGAGAGGAACCTGTCGTAAAACCCTGCGCCAAATCCTATGCGGTGGCCATTTTCGTCGAAGCAAATGCCAGGCACAACAATACAATCAATTTTATTGGCAGGGTGCGCCCTTGTGCCGATTGGCTCCAAGATGCCGTATCTTCTTGGTTTTAGCTCATTAAATCTTTTTACATTTACCGGCATTATACCTTTTTTCCCGACCTTTGGCAGCAGCACAATTTTCTTTCTTTTCAGCAACTCCTTGATAATTTCATGGGTATCCACTTCCCCATCAAAGGAGGCATAAAGCATAATGGCATTCTTCTTTTCACATTCGCTAACCAGCTTTTTCTCTATTTTTTTGCTTTGCGAAAGAATCCATTTAGGGCTTAAGGCTCCGCGCTCTTTCCTTAATCTATCTCGTAGTGCTGTTTTCATTATCTTAATCTTTTCATATGGTCGATGCGCTTCTTTATCAGCTGCATCGTGCCGATATCTTTCCGGTGGTAAACAGGGCCTTTAATCGCCGAGACAGCGTTCTCTGCAATCCTTTCCGCTTCGTCAAGCGAAGAGGAAATGCCTACAACTCCAATTGCCCTGGACGAACTCATGTAAAGCCCGTCTTCACGCTTGTCAACCGAAGCAAAATACAGTCTTGCATTTTTCGGCACGTTAGAGATGTCAATTTTTTTGTTGTTGACAGGGTTGTCCGGATAGCCTTCAGGGACTGCATACTTGCATACAGTAGCCTTCTTCTCAAATTCCAATTTAATGGAATTCAATTTTCTGTTCACAATTGCAAGGCAGACATCCACAAAATCTGTTTTTAAGATTGGCAGTACATTCATTGTTTCAGGGTCTCCAAATCTTGCATTATACTCAATCAGCTTAACTCCCTCCTTTGTCACCATGAAGCCGCCATACATGACTCCACTGTAAACTCCGGCCTCTTTCCTTAATGCATTGCAAACTTGGGAGGTTATATCCAGTGCAGCTTCAACATCCTCTTTTGCAAGGAACGGCAGGAGATGGTCTGCGCATGAATACGAGCCCATGCCGCCTGTGTTGGGCCCCTTATCCCCAACAAAAGCCCTCTTGTGGTCTTGCACAACCGGCGTCGCCTTTACGGTATAGCCGTCTGTGAGGCATTGCAGTGAAAATTCCTCTCCATCCAATTTTTCTTCAACAATTACAGCAGGATGGTCCTTAAGAACCTCAATGCAATAATTATAGGCTTCTTCTTTGGTGTTGAAATGGTCGCCCTGCACCTTTACGCCCTTGCCCGCAGTAAGGCCGTCTGGCTTTATCACAACTTCTTCAAGCTCTTCGAGAAATTTCTTTATCCCCTCCCTGTGCTTGAAAACCTTAAACTTGGGATTTCCAGGGATATTGTATTTCTCCATTATCAGCCTCGTGAATGATTTTGAAGTTTCAAGAGATGCCAGATTTTTTCTTGGCCCAACACAAGGTATCCCTGAGTTTTCAAGTGCATCTACAACCCCGTTGTTCAGCGGGTCTTCAGGGCCTATAAACGCAAAATCTGCCCTGCTGTCCTTCGCAAATTTTTTTATGCCTTCCAAATCGCTATATTTTCCAATAAAAATCCCCGCCGAAAGCCCCTTTATCCCGGGATTGTTTGTTTTCATAAATGAATAAACCTTTGGCTTATGGCTGCTTCTGCAAAATGCCTCTGCAATCGCATGCTCCCTAGCGCCATTCCCTATCAGGAGGATGTTCATGATCGCAAGGGCTTTCAGGCGTTTATAAAATTTTGTTTTTTTGTGCCAAGCTTACAAAAGTTTATAAAAATCGACTAAATCCCCTATCAGATGGAGGAGAATGCATATACGAATAAAGAACTAGCTCAGGATTATTTTAGTGTCGTTGCCCAATACAGCCAAGATCTATGGACATACGGCTTCCAGAAAAGAAAAATTGCCGGATTGGATATTGATTTACCAGCTTTTTATCGTGAACATGGAAGTCTTGATGAATTAAAAGTCAAAGGAATCGGTAAGAAAACAAAAGGAATTCTCGAATTGATTTTAGAGAAAGGCGTTGAGGAAGCAAAAAAATTAGTACAAGAAGAAAAAATTGACGAATTAAGGAGTTCTCAATTTTTAGGGATTCCAAGAAGGGACCGAAGTGAATGAAAAGCCGAAGGTTTCGAAGGAGTTGTGAAGGGCCCTGTAAGGTCGGCAAATCTTATAAACTAAATAGTAACAACAATTATTATGAGACAAGATTTATCTATTAGGTTAGTAGAGAACGACGACGATTTACTAGCTATTGCGCTATTGAAACAAGCAGATGATTCTGAATTTACAGGCACTCAAATCTCTGAAGAGGCAGCTTTAGAAAAAATAATAAGAATTAAAGATGATGGAAGCGATTTCTGGATTGAGGTATACGAACAAAAGCCTGTTGGTTACGCAATAGGAATTGTTCGGGGCGAATCTTATAGGTCTAACGGAATATATGTTGCTCCCAATTATAGACTCAGAGGAATTGGTTCTGCACTTAAACAGGCCCAAATTGAATTTGGGAGAAATCTTGGGTGTGATAAAATCTGGTCAAATGTTGCGGATGCAAATAAAGCAAGTATTAGGCTACAGGAAAGGATGGGATTTAAACTTACGCAAATTGGTGCTGGATATTTTGTTAATTTATCATTAAGAGATTAAGTGGACTTTTCCCCAATTTGACGTTTCTCTATACCACTTTTACTCACAACCCCTTTTTTCCGAAAGCTATTTAAATGAAAACTCATAAACTTTCCTATGGCGCAACACAAAATCGCAACTATTGGTTCTCATTCTGCATTGCAGATTTTGAAGGGTGCAAAGGACGAAGGGTTTAAAACCATTGCAGTCTGCATTAAAGGCACAGAAGAGCCTTACATGTCCTATAAGGTTGCTGACAAGATTATCACAATCGGCGGCTATGATGATTTTGAGAAAATTGAAAAAACCCTGCTAAAGGAAAATGCCATACTTATACCCCACGCATCATTCATTTCTTACATGGGCTTTGAGCGTGTCGAAAAGCTAAGGGTGCCTTATTTTGGAAACAAGAAGATACTAAGATTTGAGGCGGACAGGAATCTCCAGAGGATTTGGCTAAAGAATTCCAGCATCAATGTTCCAAAAATCTTCAAGGATTACAGGGATATCGACAGGTCAGTGATTGTTAAGTTTCATGGTGCAAAAGGCGGCCAGGGGTACTTTCTTGCAAAAAATCCAGATGATTTCAAGGAAAAGATCAGGGATTATCCGAGAGGGCAGAAATTCGTCATCCAGGAATACATTGTAGGAGTTCCGGTTTATGCCCACTATTTTTACTCCCCGCTGACTGATGAGCTCGAAATAATGAGCTTTGACAAAAGGTATGAAAGCAACGTTGACAGCCTCGGCAGGATTTCCGCGAGAGACCAGTTGGCTCTGAAAAATGTCGACCCTTCGTATGTGATTATAGGCAATATGCCATTAGTTGTTAGGGAATCCATCCTGCCAAAACTTTTTAAAATCGGAAGAAACGTGGTTGAGGAGAGCAAGAAATTTACGCCGCAAGGCCTCTTTGGGCCATTCAGCCTTGAGATGATAATAAGGCCGGATACCGAGATTTTTGTGTTTGAGATTTCAGCCAGAATTGTCGCTGGCACAAATCCCTATATTAATGGAAGCCCTTACACCTGGCTTAGGTACAATGAGCCGATGTCGACCGGAAGAAGGATAGCAAGGGAGATAAAGTTGGCAATAAAAAAGAGGCAGCTTGGGAAAATCTTGCACGATGATATCCATTAATAAAATTCAAGGCATAGTTGAATCTTACGACAAGAGCGAATTGACAATAGGGGTTCTTGGCGGCCATTCTGCGCTTGATGTTTGCAGGGGCGCGAAAAAGCTCGGTTTTAGGACAATAGCGGTTTGCCAGAAAGGAAGGGAAAAAACATATTCGCGGTATTTCAGCGCAAGGGAAGGCAAGGGGGTAGTGGACGAGGCATTGGTGCTTGAAAAATTCTCAGATATACTTGACGAAAAAATACAGAGAAAATTGAGGGAGCAAAACACAATTTTTGTGCATAACCGGTATTTTTGGGTTTATTTTGATTTCAAGGACATAGAGAATCGGTTTCTCGTCCCTATTTACGGCTCAAGGGGCCTTGTAAAATTGGAAGAAAGGAATGTTCCAAACAACCAGTATTACATACTGAAAAAGGCAGGGATTAGGATGCCGAAAGCATTTTCCAATCCGAAGCGGATAAACAGGCTTTCGCTGGTTAAGGTAAATGAAGCAAAAAGGGGGTATGAGAGGGCATTTTTCTTTGCGAGCTCTTATGATGATTATAAGGCAAAGTCTAGCGAGCTTATCCAAAAGAGCATAATCAACCCTCATGACCTGAAAAGGGCGGTAATTGAGGAGTATGTGCTGGGTGCGCAGGTAAACTTCAACTTCTTTTATTCTCCTCTTACAAATGAACTTGAGCTTATGGGCACAGATGCGAGGAGGCAGACAAATCTTGATGGAATCTTAAGGCTGCCTGCAAATGAGCAGCTCGAAGTGCTGAAGCACGTAAAGCCAAAAATGATAGAAACAGGGCATTACACAGTCACAATAAAGGAATCTTTGCTTGAGAAGGCGTTTGAAATCGGGGAAAAATTCGTTTCTGCAGTAAAAAAGACAAACCCTCCGGGCATTATAGGTCCATTTGCATTGCAGGGCGCAGTTTCAGCAGAAGATGGCAAAGAGGAAATTTTAATTTTCGACGTCTCCATGAGGATTCCAGGCTCTCCGGGAACCATGTTCACGCCTTACTCTGCTTACCTGTATGGAGATTCCTTAAGCTACGGCGAAAGAATCGCCCTAGAAATCAAAAAGGGGATAGAAATGCAAAAACTCCATTTGCTCTGCACATGATACTAATACTAAACTTTGGGGGGCAGTACTGCCATCTCATATGCAGGAGAATTAGGGACTTGGGAATAAGCGCGGAAATATTGCCCTCAAACGCTTCAGTAGATGAAATTATCTCAAAGAATCCAAAAGGGATTATTTTCTCGGGAGGCCCGGCTTCAGTATACGAGCCAAATGCCCCATCATGCAACAAGGAGATACTTCACCTAGGAATCCCAATCCTTGGAATATGCTATGGCTTGCAGCTCATCGCCAAGCTGTCTAGCGGATTAGTCAAGCAAAAGAAGCGGGAATACGGAAAGAATACCCTTGAAATAAAAAACCATGGGACTCTGCTTAAGGGCCTGAAAAAGCGTGAGCAGGTATGGATGTCCCACGGCGATTCTGTAATCTCCCTCCCTAAAGATTTTCATATCCTGGCTTCAACGCCAAACTGCTTTATAGCTTCATTTGAGAACCCAAGGGCAAAGCTCTATGGCGTCCAGTTTCACCCGGAAGTAACCCATACCCCTCATGGAATAAGAATATTGAGAAACTTTGCGCTGGATATTTGCAGGTCGAAAAGGGATTGGAACATAAAAAATCTTGATAAAATTCTGATAGGGCAAATCAAGAGCACTGTGGGTGAAGATTCAGTCCTGATGGCAACTTCCGGGGGCGTAGACTCAACTGTAGCATCTGTTTTGTTCCATAAGGCGATTGGCGATAGGCTTTTTTGCGTTTTTGTCGACCATGGCCTGATAAGAAAAAATGAGTTGGAGGACGTAAAAAGGATTTACAGCAGATTTAGGTTTAAGCATTTTATCTGCGTGGATGCTTCAGAAACCTTCCTGCAGAGGCTCAAAGGCATTTCGGACCCTGAAAAAAAGAGGGCCATCATCGGGAAAACTTTCATTGATGTGTTCGAGAAGAAGGCAGGAGAAATCGAAAAAAAGCATCCGAGAATAAAGTTCCTCGGCCAGGGCACCATCTATCCGGACAGGATAGAATCCGCACAGCCCACAGCCCAAGCCAGCAAAATCAAAAGCCACCACAACATCACATTGCCGGAGAAAATGAAATTGAATGTTATTGAGCCATTAAAGGAGCTCTACAAGGATGAGGTCCGAAAGCTTGGAAAATCCCTCGGAATTCCGGATGAAATTCTAAACAGGCACCCATTCCCTGGCCCCGGGCTTGCAATAAGGATACTTGGCGATGTGACAGAAGAGCGCGTAGAGATAGCAAGAAACGCAGATTACATATTCATTCAGGAGCTTCAAAATGCGGGCCTCTACAGCAAGATTTGGCAGGCGTTTGCCGCATTAGTACCTGTAAAGACAGTAGGGGTAATGGGGGATGCGAGAACTTATGAATATATCATTGCATTGCGGGCAGTAACAAGCAGGGATGCGATGACTGCGGACTGGGCAAAGATTCCAAATGGCGTTCTCGAGAAAATTTCAAGCCGCATCATAAATGAGGTAAGGGGTGTCAACAGGGTTTTATATGACATTTCTCAGAAGCCGCCTGCGACGATTGAGTATGAATAATGGCAAGCTAGCCTGTTAAAAATAGAAATATTTAAATATGCAGTTGTATAAACCAAGTTGGGGAAATAATGAAGAAAAATGATGCAGGATTTTCAGTCAATGGAGTTGCAAAGATACAATTCTGTTAGTTACGCCCCCAAGCAAGAGTTATCCCGCTTCCTTTCTCAGCCTGGGCAGCACTTTATGGATGCGACGGAAATTGAGGATGGCGACCCGGATCCGTGGGATTTTCATGACTTGGAGAAGAAACTTTTTACGCTCCCGCTGTTTGAGCAGTATTTGAGAGATTTGGGCGGTGTGTTTCGAGAGGATGAGGATTATGCAAACGAGAGTGAAGAGGAATATGCAGATGCCTATGAAACCACCATCTATGAGTCGCGCAGAATTGAAGAAGATGCTCCGGAAGATTCAATAGATGAAATTATGGAGCAAAAAAGCGAAATTATGCCCAATGAAGAATCGGAAGATTCTGTAGAACCCGAAGTTTCTGTAAAATCAGCTGAAGAAGAGTAATCACTCATACGTTCTTTTGCCTTTGCGGCCTTTCCTGAAATCACTGAGCGCCTGCTGATAAAGCTTCCTTCCATACGGCGTAGGGTACTTCGCATTTAAGCATGCGAGGCAAAGCTCCGACTCAGGCTTCTTCAGGGCTCTTACCAGCCCGGGGATTGTTTGGTATATTACAGAATCAGCGCCTATGTCGCTCGCAATTTTTTCACAAGCTTCCTCGTTAATTTCATGATAATCAGAGGGATTTTTCATGAATTTGGGGCTAAGCAGCTCTCCAACCGTGGACATGTCAATCCCATAGAAGCAAGGGCCAATGATGGGCGGGCATGACAATCTTAGGTGGACTTCCTTTGCGCCCCCCTCTTTTTTTATGTACCTGACAATTTGCCTTGCTGTGGAGCCTCTTACCAGGGAGTCGTCAACGAGAAGCACCTTTTTGCCTTGCAGCACCCTTCTTAAAACGGAGTATTTGTTTGATATCTTGTCCTGCCTGCTAACCCCCTCAATGAATGTCCTGCCAACAAACCTGTTTCTTATAAGCCCTTCTTTTGAAGGGATTCCGAGCTGATATGCCATTGCGTCGCCGGCGGCCTTTGCTGTATCTGGAACAGGAACCACGACATGATCATCCGTTGGTTTTTCTGTCTCGAGTTTTGCAAGCTCTTGGCCCAATCTTGCGCGTGCACCGTATACGCTTACATCATCAAAAAGCGAAGATACATTCGAAAAGTATACATACTCAAACATGCACAGGGATTTCCTTTTTGATTTTGCATACCTCTTTATCTCAATCTTTCCATCGTTCATGTACGCCATCTGGCCAGCATCCAACGGCCTTACAAGATTCTCGCTAATTCCGCAATTCTCAAGCGCATTGGACTCAGAAGCAACCAAATTTGCCCCTTCCACATTCCCAAAATTTACTGGCCTGAATCCGTTTGGGTCGCGAATTGCAGCGGTTTCGCCCATCGCGTTGATGAAAACAATGTTATAGCAGCCATCAAACTGCGCAGATACATGGTTAAAGACGCTGCGCAAGTCAGGCTGGTTATTGGACTTGTTAAGCTCCCTGGAAATGTAATGCTGTATTATCTCAGTATCAACATCCTGCACAATATGGTATTCTGCCTTGTCTAAAAGCACCTGCCTCAAGTCACGGTAATTTGCTATCTGGCCGTTAAAGCCTATCGAAAACCACTTCCACATTCTTCCATGGCTCCTCTCGAATGGTTGCGCGCTTGTTTGGTCGTCCCTGCCGCAGGTTGCATACCTGACATGGCCAATTCCCTTGTTGCCTGCGTATTTCCTGAAAATGTCAAGGCTTTTGTACCTGTCTGAAGTCTTAAAAACCTCGTTGACGGAACCTATGTCTTTGTAGGTGAACAGAAGCTGTGGCCTGTTTTTGCTGTAAGTCGTGAACCCAGCTGATAATTGGCCTCTGTTCTGCAGGTTCAGCATTAGTTTATAGAGATAAAAAAGGCCCTTTTCAGTAGCGCCTTTCCCTTCCTTTACCTGCACGGCCGCTACTCCGCACTCTTCATGGATATCATCAAGCATTTGTAAAAACCCCTCCAAGAAACGGCCCGTCTGTATATTTAAAGGTTTCTAATGTTGGGAAAACAATATTTATTACTTCAATAGAGCCGAAAGCTCCACACTTCAGTGTGGAGATGAAGGCTCTTTGAAGTTTAAAATGCCGAACGTTAAAGCCTCGGCCTTTAGGCTGAGTATAGTTCGGCATTTTTTTACAAAAACATTTAAATAATCTCCCAGACTCGAAAAACATATGGGCAAGACAATAGTTATAGTTGGGGGCCAGTGGGGCGATGAGGGAAAGGGAAAAATAGTGGATATTCTGACCCAAAAGGCCGATTTGGTGTGCAGGTACAACGGGGGCAATAACGCAGGACATACGGTTGTTGTCGGAAAGGAAAAATTCAAGTTTCATTTAATCCCAAGCGGAATTCTGCATAAAGGAAAGCTGAATGTCCTTGGTAATGGGGTGGTTATCGATCCTGAAGTCCTATTCGGGGAGATTGACGGCTTAATCCGCCGCGGCTTTGAAGTTTCGGAAAAGAACCTTGCCATAAGCGGTTCTGCGCACATAATCAGGAGGCAGCATATAGATGAAGATGAGAGAAAAGGAAAGGCAATCGGCACTACCGGAAGGGGCATAGGGCCCTGCTATGTCTCAAAGGCGGCAAGAAGCGGTTTAAGGGTCATGGACTTCGTAAAATCGAGCAATCCTTATGCGCTGAGAATGAAACCTTTTGTTAAGGACACTTACTTGGTTGTTAATCGCGCGATTGAAAAAAACAAAAATGTGCTTTTAGAGGGCGCGCAGGGAACTCTGCTTGACATAGACCACGGAACATACCCTTATGTAACTTCCTCAAACCCCATCTCAGCAGGTGCGTGCACAGGCCTGGGAATTGGCCCAAGGAATATAGATTGCGTTATTTCTGTGTTCAAGGCTTACTCTACCAGGGTTGGTGCAGGACCCTACCCTACCGAACTTGGCAGCGAGCGTGAAATGGCGCACGAAGATCGTGAGTCAGGTTTGACCAAAGAAGATTTCGAGGGCGCTTACAATGGAAATGAGTATCTTCAGGGGAAAGTTTTGAGAAAACAGGGCATGGAGTATGGCACAACAACAAAAAGGCCTAGGCGCACAGGCTGGTTTGACTGCGTTGCCGCAAGATACTCAAATCTTATCAACGGTGCAGAGGGCATCGCAATTATGAAGCTGGATGTGCTTTCCGGGCTTAAGAAAATCAAGGTGTGCATTGCATATGATGTTGGCGGAAAAAAAACCTATGCCTTTCCATTAGATATTGAGATTCTATCAAGATGCAAGCCTGTCTACAGGGAATTTTCTGGCTGGGACGAGGATTTAACCAATGCAAGAAATCTTTCAGACCTGCCTAAAGAGGCAAGGGTATATCTTAATGCTCTTCAGGAGCTCGTCGGAGTGCCTATTGCAGTTGTTTCTGTAGGTCCTGAAAGAAGCCAGACGATAATCCTGAAGAAAAACCTATTTTTCTGACTATCCAAACCTCTCTATAGTCACCTTTCCATTCTCAACCTTTATCACGAACTCGTCTTTCTCATCAAACCCCGAAATCTCTGTAATGACTTTTGGCAAAAGCATCCTCGAAGCCCTGAAATCTATGTTTGATATTATCTGCTGCTCACCGCCTCTCTTGCTCATTCCGGCTTCAGCAAAAATCTTTGATGTTTTCGCATCCTTTCCCTTGCTTATGTATTCTTTTGTTCTTTCGAAGAGAAACTTGGCAATCTTCCCGGCTACATTTTCTTTGGTTACAGCAGTAATGCCCTGCAGCCCCGGCGATAGATTTGCCTCGATTACCAAAGGACCTTTCGGGCTTTCAAGAATGTCAACTGCGCAGACCTCGGC
>Ga0209542_10006392_pt1 | contig 22949 bp, 17 predicted proteins | sample RifCSPhighO2_01_FD_184028 | JGI IMG/M metagenome (GOLD analysis project Ga0209542, IMG submission 184028) | Soil microbial communities from Rifle, Colorado - Rifle CSP2_plank highO2_0.1 (SPAdes) (version 2) | ecosystem: Environmental > Terrestrial > Deep subsurface > Rock core/Sediment ... | reverse complement strand
CCGATGAGAACAACACCAAAGCGCTCAAAGATCTCGGCTTTAACGGCTACCACCTATCGCAGATCGTCGTCGGCGCAGGCTGGGAGGAGAAGCTCAAGTCTGTACTCGAGCGAAAAGAACAAGTGGGATCCTGCATTGAAGATCGGAAAATCAGTATCTTGCTCGATCTGTTAGAAAAGAGAGAGTGGCGTAAAGATGCGGAAGCATTTCTCGCAAAGTATGCTAAAGAAAAATGAGAAATATGCCACTTGAACCGCTTACAGCAATCAGTTCGATCGACGGCCGTTACCGCGATGCGGCGAAAGAGCTTGCGGAATACTTCAGCGAGTTTGCACTCATCCGAGCTCGCGTGCGTGTCGAGTGCGAATATCTTATCGCGTTGTCGGAGACAGCAGGAGTCGGCATGCGCTCGCTCACCGCAGAGGAAAAGAAACTTTTGAAAAAAATATCTGACATCTCGCTTGAAGATGCACAGATCGTAAAGAAGATTGAAAAAGAAGGATTTGAGGGAGTGCCTGCGACGAATCATGACGTAAAGGCAGTCGAGTATTTCCTGAAGCAGAAGCTCGCCACGACGTCGCTCGTCGACGTATCGGAGTGGATTCACTTCGCAATCACGTCGGAAGATACTGACAACGTTGCCTATGCGCTGCTTCTCGGCGATGCGCTTGAAGGAGCTATCCTTCCGGCTCTCGAGGAGATCGAGGCGACACTCGACACATTCTCCCAAATACATGCAGCGACCCCTATGCTCGCGCGCACACACGGCCAGCCTGCTTCCCCGACAACCTTCGGCAAGGAAATGCACGTCTTCGAATCACGGATCGCGCGGCAGCTCAAGGGTCTTTATTCTCGGACAATTCTCGTCAAATTCTCGGGAGCGACTGGGAGCTGGAGCGCGCATGTAGCCGCGGCACCGGACGTAGACTGGATGGAGTTCAGCAGGAAATTTGTCACTCGTTTTAATGTGGTACCCAAGACGGAACACAAGAAGAAGACAGGAGTAATTCGAATCGAACTTAACGAAGCGACGACGCAGATAGAGCCGCACGACACGTACGCAGAGATGTTCGATAATCTGCGCCGCGTGAACACGATCCTCATCGATCTTTCGCAAGATGTGTGGCGCTACATCAGTGACGGCTGGCTTGCGCAAAGGGCGAAGGCGGGGGAAGTCGGCTCATCGACTATGCCGCACAAAGTGAATCCAATCGATTTCGAGAATGCCGAGGGCAATCTTGGTGTTGCTAATGCTTTGTTCGAACACTTCTCGCGCAAGCTTCCGATCTCACGTCTGCAGCGGGACCTTTCTGACTCAACAGTGAAGCGTACATTCGGTGTCGCATTCGCACATTCCCTCATTGGCTACAAAGCTCTCCTTCGTGGTATTTCGAAAGTAAGCGTGAACAAAGCAGCTATGCTCGCGGAATTGCAAAAACATCCTGAAGTCATCGCGGAAGCCATTCAAACAGTTCTTCGCAAGGAAGGCAGCGAGGTTCCGTATGAAAAACTCAAAGCACTCACGCGGGGCAGGGAAGTAACACTTGAGGACTTCGCGAGGTTCGTCAACGGCCTCGATGTCGATGAAAAAGTCAAAACGCGCCTCAAAACATTCCGTCCGGAGAACTACGTCGGACTTGCAGAAAAGATTGCGAGGACGAAATAGTCCTGTTATACAAAAAGTACCATGGTACGAGTTTTATAACGGTCATTGCCGCAGGCCGAGACCGGTGCGGATGAAGAACCAATTAATAGTGATGAGAACGGTGATTAGCACGAGAAGGATGGAGAGCGAAAGCGAAACTGGGATGTCGGTAATTCCGAGAAAGCCGTAGCGAAGACCGTTCACGAGATAGAAAAGCGGATTCGCGTATGTGATCGCTTGCCACCAATCGGGAAGCGTATGTACCGAATAGAAAATACCGCCAAGGTACACTAGAGGCGTCAGCACGAAGGTCGGGATGATGTTGATGCCATCGATAGATTTCGCATAGATGCCGTTCACGAGCCCGGCAAGCGCGAAGACGAGTGCCGTGAGGATCGCAAATCCGAGGATGATGAGCGCGTTGTGGATCGTGAGCGAAAGGCCTGTGAAGAAGAGCGAAACCAGAAGCACCAAGATACCGACGAGAACGCCACGCACGATGCCGCCCGCGACGAAGCCGGCGATGAGGAGCCACGGCGGGGTGGGGGAAACGAGAATCTCATCTATGGAGCGTGCGAAGAATTTCGACGTGAAGAACATAAAGGAAGTGTTCGCGTACGAGGTGGTCACGATCGCAAGCATCACGAGGCCGGGGACGACGAACGTCATATAGGGAACGCCCTGCATCTGCCCGATGCGCGAGCCGAGGATTGTCCCGAAGACTGCAAAGTAGAGCACCGACGTGATAACGCTCGGCAAGAAGGTTTGCACCCAGATGCGGAACATGCGCACGATGTCCTTGCGGAGCATCGTATAGAAAGAGATCCACAGCTGAAACGGAGTCATATCATTTTTCTTTGGTGAGCTGCAGAAAGACTTCCTCCAGCTTTCCACTGCGATAGTCGCCCTTCCCTGCTTCTTCTTCGTCGTGAAGCGCAAGTATCTCGGCCATGGTCCCTGCCGCTGCGATCTCACCTTTGTTGATGATCGCGACATGTTTGGCGAGTTGTTCTGCCTCCTCGAGGTAGTGAGTGGTGAGGAGGATCGTGACGCCTTGCTTGGTGAGTTTGCGGAGATATTCCCACATGCTGCGGCGGAGTTCCACATCGACGCCGGCCGTCGGCTCGTCGAGGATGAGAAAGCGCGGCTCGTGTATGAGCGCGCGTGCGATCATGAGACGGCGCTTCATCCCGCCGGAAAGCTGCATGGATTGCTGCTGCATTTTTTCGCCCAATCCGAGATCGGTGAGAAGTTTTTGTGCACGCGGCAAAGCGACAGAGCGCTGGATACCGTAGTAGCCGCCTTGATTCACGACGATATCGAGGGGCTTTTCGAACGGATTGAAATTTAACTCCTGCCCAACGAGACCAATATATGTTTTCGCTTTTTCGAACTCTTTGTCGATGTCATGTCCAAATACTTTTACACTCCCGCTCGTTTTGTTGACGAGCGAGGTGACGATGCCGATAATCGTCGTTTTGCCGGCACCGTTTGGGCCGAGGAGTGCGAAGAAATCTCCAATGGGGACAGTGAGCGAAACGCCCTTGAGCGCGACAGTGCCGCTTTTGTAGGTTTTCTTGAGGTCGCGTATTTCAAGAGCGGGGGTTGGCATGGTCAGGGGAGTATAGACGAAAGATATTCATATGTCTCGCGAAAATCTTTAACGGCTTTCGTCGGTATGATGCCGATCACAGTCTCGTCGTTGCCGCCCGGGAAGAGCGCGTCGCCGACGTAGACGCAATCCTCCTTGTTCCAGCCCAAAGTTTTCATGAACTCGGTAATGTTGTAGCCTTTCGTCTTGCCTCTTTCGATAATGTCGAGGTTCGTCGTACCTGCGATGAAGATATCGACGTTGGCTTCCTCTTTCAACCGTTCAACATCTGCGCGCAGGTCGGAGAGCAGGTTTTTTCGTTTTTGATGGTCAGGATCGAATGTATCTTTTACATCCTGATTCTCATGGTGGCCGATCAAACTGAAGGCGACCTGACACCCTCGATCTTCGACGATATCGTTCTCATCGCGAACTTTGTATGCGAGATGCTTGCGCGCCTTTGCGGTGAACTCATGAATCGCCGCGATTTGTTCGGGAGAGAGCCGGCGTTCCCACAGGATTTTTCCATTGGGCATTTGCGCGAAGTTGCCGTTTTGAGCAAGAATGTAGTAATGGCCGTCGAGGCGTTTCTCCAAATGCTCACGGATGTCTTTTTGAGGGTGACCGGAGACGATGGTGACGTCGGCACGTTCCATAAGCGCAAAAAGAATATTCTCGTGCTCGGGCTCGATGTGCGATTTGCTCCGCGTGAGCGTATTATCGAGATCGAAAAAGAAATGTTTAGGCATTGTTAGCGTGTCTTTTGTTCCCAGTAATCTGCTGAAGCTGCAACGTACTCGGCGACTCTGCGCTCCGCGGCGGCAGCGAGTTTTGTGGCGAGTGCGATACGCTCGCTCTCCAGCGACCCATGTGCAAACCAGGTATGCACAAGGTCGATGTGCGAAGGGTCGGAGAGCGCGAGGCGGCGGCCTTTGGCCGCGCTCCGCAGAAGCGCCGGGCCTCCGATGTCGGTTTTCTCGAGCACCTCGTCTGGCGGCGCTCCGCTTGCAATCGTTTTTTCGAGCGGGTAGAGTGTCACATAAACAAGATCAATGGATTCGACGCCGATTTTTTTGAGTTCGTCCATATCGTTTGGTTTTGCAAGAAGGGCCGCGTGGAGCTTGCGCGAGAGTGTCACGACTCGGTGACCCAATATGGGAGGGCCGACGATCTCGGCGACATCTTGGCAAGGGACGCCGTTTTCATTCAAGTATTTCGCCGTTCCCGCGGAGCCCAAGAGTTCCCAGCCCTTTTCTTTCAGGAGTTTGCCAAGCCGCAGGAGGTTCTCGTCCTTCTCGTACGAGGCTAGAAGCGCTTGCATTCGCGCATTCTAACACGCATGGTATGCTATTTTCCAATGAAAAACGGAAAGAAAGTTGGTGTGACAGTTGGCGCGTTCGATCTCTGCCATGCCGGTCATATTCTCATGTTCAAGGAGGCTCGCGAGGTATGCGATTACCTCATAGTCGGGCTTCACTCCGATCCCTCAATTGATCGACCGGAAAAGAACAAGCCCGTAATGTCTCTCGAGGAGCGTCGAATAATCCTTGAGTCGATCAAATACATAGATGAGGTATTCGAGTACGACACCGAGGCGCAACTGTATGAGATTCTGAAAAAAAATGAGCTCGGCATTGATGTTCGCATTATCGGTAAAGATTGGAAGGGAAAGCCCTACACTGGGCATGATCTACCCATCGAAATGTACTTCAACTCCCGCGACCATGGCTATTCGACTAGCGAGCTCCGGCGGCGCATCTACGAGGCTGAGAAAACAGAGCGTGAAGCACACACGTGAGTTTCCTCATCGTGTCCTTGAAGGCTTAATTATACCCGGTAGTGAGATGTCGCCTAACGCATCAATTGCGTGAGCACCAATACAGTGTTCTGATCTGAATGTTCCTTGATTTACCGGTCTAAAAAGCGCATCATAGAGGTGTAAAGCGCCCTTCTCGATGAGAAGACATGGGAAACCGATGACAGTTTAGAACTGTTACGTGTTTCCATGGGTTCAGCGTATCAAAAAATCACAGCTTTGATTCCTTGCCTCAATGAGGAAGAAGGCATTGGGAATGTCATCAAGGCTTTTCCCGTTCGGGAATTGCGAAAACACGGCTACGAACTCGAGATCGTCGTTATCGATAACAACTCGGAAGATCGCACCGCGGAGATTGCCCGCTCGCTTGGCGCCACCGTCATTCATGAGCCGCACAGGGGCAAAGGCAACGCGATTCGCCGGGGTTTTTATCATGTCTCAGAGAATACCGACTATGTGGTTATGCTGGATGGCGACAATACGTATTGTCCGGGAGAGATACTGCGTCTCGTGGAGCTCTTGAGTTCTCGTTTTTGCACTGTTGCGATCGGGTCCCGCTTGGGCGGCCGAATCTCGAGGGGGTCTATGACGGTCGTCAATCGTCTTGGCAACTGGATATATTCTCACCTGATTCGTCTTTTGTACCGGGTAAACGTAACTGACGTACTATCCGGCTACTTTGCGTGGAAGCGCGACGCTCTTGTGAAATTACGCCCTCATCTCGTATCAAAAGGATTTGCAATCGAGATGGAAATGGTCACAAAAATGGCCCGTCTCGGAGAAGAAATATACTGTGTCCCGATCAGCTATAATCCGAGAAACGGGAAGACGAATCTGCGGCCAATTCGCGACGGCACGCGCATATTGCTGATGCTCGTCCGCAACTTCTTTTGGCAACCTACAGAAAGCAGGGAGAGAATAACGAGGGGTGCATCATCCCGCGCTCCGTTCGCGAAAATTCTCTCTGTTTCTCATTACTATCCGCCACACGTCGGCGGTCTTGAAATAGTTACGCAAAAGCTTGTAGAGAGTCTGTACACGGCGGGGCGTATTGTTTCAGTCGTTACCTTTGCTGGAAATGGAGAAACAGCGGGCGAAAGCAGCGAGCGCGGCGTTCGCGTGACACGTGTACGCGGGCTGAATTTTTTCGACACTCGTTTCGGAATTCCATTCCCCATTGGGGGCTTCGGCCTTGTACGAGCGCTTTCTCGGGAAGTCAGATCTGCGGACGCCATCCACCTCAACGACGTGCTGTATCAATCGTCTTGGCTCACCTATCTTTTTGCCCGATGGTACAACAAACCGCTTATTCTGACGCAACACATCGGCATGGCTGATCATCCAAGCCGAATGATCATGCATATCCAGCGCATTGTGTACGCGACGTTCGGTACGCTCATTTTTAAGTATGCCCTGAACATCATTGTCTATAACAAACATGTTGCAGACTTCCTTGAGGCACGAGAAGTTCCTCCGCGCAAAATTCTTGAGCTTCGAAACGGCGTAGATGTCTCGCTTTTCTCTCCGCTTCGCGATTCAGACCGGAAAACAGTGCGCAGTCAGTTCAAACTCCCTAAAAATCGTCCCCTTGTGCTCTTTGTCGGGCGTTTTGTGCCCAAGAAAGGATTTGATCTCGTATACGAAGCGCACGATCCCAGTTACGACCTCGTATTTGTCGGAAGCGGCGCATTTCCGGTGGAGTGGGCGGAGACGCCTCGCGTCCACGTGCTCGGTACGCTTTCGCAATCGCAGCTCGCAAAACTGTACCCAATCGTAGATGTATGCGTTTTTCCTTCTCGGGGAGAGGTGTTCACGCTCGTCATGCAGGAAGCAATGGCATGCGGGGTACCTATTATCACCTCCGACGAACCCGCGTACCGTGCCTACGATCTCGATCGGCAATCGATTTCTTTTGTGGAACCTACGGCCGATTCGCTCCGATCCGCGATAAAAAGAATTCTTGCGGATCAGGATCTTCGGGAGCGAATAGGCGCATATTCTCGAGCACTCGCGGAGCAATGGTTTGACTGGACAAAAAATATCCAACCCGTCCTCGATCTTTACTCCGATTTGGAAACAAAGCGCTCATCAATCATTGTTACCACAAGTTGGGACGACGGTCATGTGCTCGACCAAAAGCTTGCATCACTCCTGAAAAAATACGGCATCACGGGAACGTTTTTCATTGCTCCCGAAAATCGCGAGCTTCCGCCGGACGAAAGGTTATGCAAAGAGAACGTCCTACAGCTTGCACAGGACTTCGAAATCGGAGCGCATACCATGACACATCCCTATTTGCTCGATGTCGATGAGGCGACGGCGCATCGAGAGATCGTTTCTTCAAAGGAAACTCTGCAACAGTGGATTCATCGTCCGGTCAGGAGCTTTTGCTATCCCAAAGGAGGCTATAGAAAGATACACAAACACATGGTACGCGATGCTGGTTTTACCCATGCGCGAACGACTAAACGATTTTCGCTCTCCCGCAGCGCCGATTCCTATGCGCTCTCGACGAGCGTACACACATATGATCACTGGTCAGATGTCTGGCGGATTCTCGCATTCGTGCGCTTCAATCCATTGCAGTTTTTTCAATTGTATCATCGGTGGGATCTCCAGGCGATCGCGCTTTTCGATCGCGCCCTTCGAGAAGGCGGCGTGTTCCACCTGTGGGGGCACTCATGGGAGATAGAGAAGCACAATGATTGGGATCGTCTCGAGCGCGTGCTACAGCACATAGGGAAGCGTGCAGAGGTTCAGTACCGGACGTTTAGCGAAGTATGAACGAACGTACCTCGCGCACTCTAGCGGTGATTGCTCCGTACTTTCCGCCGCACGCGGGAGGTCTTGAGCGCTACGCGTTTGAAATAGCTCGTCGATTGCAAAGTGAGTATCAGTGGCGCGTGATTGTGATCACTTCAGGCGAGCGCTATGGAAAAGATGTGAAAGAGCAAAAAGATGGTTTAACGACCTATCGTCTCGGATATTGCCTAAAGATTTCCAATACGCCACTGGGTTTTAGCTGGTTTCACAAAATTCGCCGAATTTTAAAGCAGGAAAATCCCGATATCGTAAACGTACATACACCCGTGCCGGGAATCGGTGACATTGCCGCCTGCTGCACTCGAAAAATACCGCTTGTCGTTACGTATCACATGGTCTCTATGCGGAAAGGGAAATGGCTTCCGGATATAGGTATCTGGCTCTATGAGCACACCGTGCTGCCGCTTCTTCTGCGGCGGGCGGACCGCATCATTTGTTCTTCGAATGCAGTACGATATGAGTTTTTGAGCACATATGAGTCTCGGTGCACCACTATTACGCCCGCAGTCGATCATGAATTCTTTTCGCCGCACGCCAAAAAAAGAGCCCGAGGGAACAACGTATTGTTTGTCGCGGCTGACCTGATTCGTGCGTGCGAGTACAAAGGGCTTGCGATGCTTATTGAAGCGATCGATATCTTGCGAAAAAAAGGTGTTCACGCGTGTCTCACCGTGGTAGGGGATGGTGACATGCGAAAAGTGTATGAGGCCTCTGTGCGCGCGCGAGGACTCGAAGGCACCGTTCGATTCAAAGGCAGACTTGAGAGAGGTGCTCTCATTGCCGCGTACAGAGAGGCAGACATATTTGTCTTGCCGAGTGCGAAAGATAACCATCCGCTGGTTATCCTTGAGGCAATGGCCGCCGGGTTGCCGGTTATTTCGACGACGGTCGGGGATATTCCGATTCTTATCAAGGATGGCATTACTGGTTTCTTGATAGAGCCATATGACCGACCCGCACTTGTCGAGAAGCTGGAGGTGCTCCTTCATAATCCTAAAAAGGCTGCTGTCTTCGGCGCGGCCGCGCGAGAAAGGGTCGTTCGGGAATTCGGTTGGCGCGGTCGCGCAGAGAGCTATAAAAGAATTTTGGAAGATGCCGTGACGCAAAAGAAATGCATTGCCCTCATAAACGCATACTATCCGCCGCACATCGGAGGTATCGAGCGGATCGTGCAAAAGGCAGCAGAATCTCTCGCCGAGCGTATGCGCGTTGTAGTGTTCACATCGAGCGGCAGTTCGGTCTCCCGAATCACCAAGCGGAAAAATTTAACGATCAAAGAACTCGCGAGCTTCGAATTCGCACACACGCCTTTTTGCCCGACACTGCTCTTTCATCTCATCTATTTGCCAAAGACAAGCATCATACACCTTCATCTCGCGCAAGCGTACTGGCCCGAGATCGTGCGACTCGCGTCGTTCGTGAGGAGAATACCATACATTGTCCATTTTCATCTCGATGTCGGGTCGTCCGGCCCTTTGGGAAGATTGTTCTTGCTCTATAAACGAATCATGTGGCCTCCGCTCCTGAGAGGCGCGCACAAGGTGATTGTCTGTTCAAAGAGCCAGGTGGAGATCGTGCACAAAAAATACGGCGTTGCCGCATCGAAGATAACAGTGATTCCAAATGCGGTGGACGAAAGATTTTTTTCAGTAAGAAATTATACGGCTCCGAAAGATATATTTCGTCTTCTGTATGTCGGCCGGCTAGCGCCGCAAAAGCGCGTAGGCCGACTTCTAGAGGCGTGTGCGAAGCTCACAATTCCATGGCAGTTGACGATCATAGGCGATGGAGAAGAGCGTCGCGCGCTTGAAACACTTGCCGCGAAAAGAAGACTTGCGCATGTCTCTTTCGTGGGAGCCAAACATATCTCTGAAATACAGCGTTGTATCGGTGAGCACGATGCCTTTCTCATATCGTCCGACCAAGAGGGTGCGCCTCTTGCAGTGCTGGAAGCGTGTGCCAGCGGTTTGCCTGTGATCGGCTCGAATGTGATCGGCATTCGCGAAATTCTTACTGGTGTTGGCGTGCTCGTCGATGAGCCTTATCCGCAGAGATTTGCAGAAGCGATTTCAGCGCTGTGGCGGAAACCGGCGCGCCTCGAGAAAATGTCGAAATTAAGTATTGGAAAGGCACGCCAGTATACATGGCCACGATTTGTTTCCGAGCTCGAAAGAGTCTATCAAGAAATCCCAGACTAATACCATGACGATCACGCTTCCTATACATCGTTTGCTCTTTGCATTCTATATATGGTGGCTCATCTTTTTCGCGCTCGTGGCGACACAGGTTAACGACTTCCAGATACTCACGAGTGTCGGTTTTGTGTCACTCGTATGCGTGCCTGGCCTCCTTACCATCATCGCCTTGCGGCTTTTCGCTCTCGATCCATGGACATATATCGGACTTACAGTCGGTTTCGGTCTTTTAGAGCTCATGTTCGTAGGTCTCATAGGAAACACACTGCTTCCATTCGTCGGCATTGCGCGTCCCTTGGAAGCACAAGTTCTCATAAGCGGACTTTCAATCATGATGGTAGCACTTGCCATTTTGTGCTTTGTGCGTGTGCGCGAAGTCACGGTTTCGGTCGGACGCATCGCTCTCTTCACATCTCTTCGCGATGCCCTCTTTGCATATACACCGGCCGTCTTTCCGCTCATGAGTATTGTTGGCGCGCGTACCTTGAATGAGGGCGGTAGCAATGCATTTATTCTCTCGATGCTCGCCGGAGTTGCGATATACAGCGCAGTACTGATTCGCTACAGCTCGAAGCTTGGGAGAAGTGTCATCCCGACAGCACTCTTCTTCATAACGCTCGCACTCCTCCTGATGACGTCATTGCGAGGATCGTTCGTAACCGGCCATGATATTCAGCGGGAATACAGCGTGTTCCAACTGACAAAAAGTGCCGGGCTCTGGTCGATCATGAGCCTGCGCGATGCGTATAACGCCTGCATGAGCATCACTATTGTGCCGACTATCTTCTCGAATCTTCTTTCGATCGCCGACCCCTATGTCTACAAAGCACTCTTTCAAATTCTTTTTGCAATTGTTCCCGGTATCGTGTACATGACTGCACAGCGGTACGTCGGAGCGACAGCGGCGCTTCTTTCAGCGCTGTATTTCATTGCATTCCCCACATTCTTTACCGACATGCCGTTTCTCAATCGCCAGGAGATCGCATTCATTTTTCTCTCTCTCATGGTGTATGTCATTTTTGATGAACGCATCGCGCTCAAAGCCAGGCGTCTCCTTTTCGCAGCGCTCGGCCTCGGCATGGTTCTTTCTCACTATTCGACCACCTACACGGTGATCGCACTTCTCGCCTTTGTCGTGGCTGCGGGGCCGATCGTTCAAAGTGTGAGACGGCTCTCTGCTCAATATGGTTTGGCACGCCTCTCCACGATAGCGAAGTGGAATGCAGAAGCAGTACAAAGTAGGAACCGCATTACGCTGGGCATGCTTGCCGCTCTCGTTGCGGCAAGTTTTCTCTGGAGCAGCGTGCTGACGGATACGTCATCGAATAGCCTCTATCGCGTCGTCACAGAAACAATCAAGGTCATGCGCGATACTACGAGGGAAGATGCAAAATCAAGCGACGTGCTCTACAGCCTCTTCTCCTGGAAACAACTTGACGCCAATGCGCTTCTGAAAGAGTACGAAGATACCACGATCGCCCGCGCGAGCGAAACGCCGGCAGGCACCTACTACGAAAGCGCGCGCGGGCGCTATCCCATCTCTCTCGCGACGCCGGATGTATTGCCGCTTACGCGCATTGGCCGCACTCTCTCGGCGGGAATCGATGTGCCAGAATTCAATTATGCATTTCGACAGTCGTCGGCAAAGCTCATTCAAATTCTCGTAGTTATTGGTTTCGTAGTTGTGCTCTGGAGTAGTCGTTTCTGTAAGAAACCTCTTGATTCAGAATTTGTGCTCATGGGAGCGGGAAGTTTGATACTGCTCGCTGCCATCGTTGTATTGCCCGTATTGTCGGTTGAATACGGTCTCTTGAGAGCGTTCCAGCAGTCTCTCGTGTTCTTAAGCATCTTTATTGTTATTGGAAGTCTTGGGTTTGTGGCATATGCAAGAGAATCGGTACGCGTAGGTTTTGCAGGTGCGCTCACCGTGATTTTCCTTCTGTCTTCAACCGGTGTTTTCACGCAATTACTCGGCGGCTATGATCCGCAATTGCATCTGAATAACAGCGGGATCTATTATGATCGGTACTATGTTCATGCAAGCGAGCTGAAAGCGATCGAATGGCTCGCACAGGAGATAGCGAAGGATAGAGCGGCGGGATTCGTACCGGAAATTCAAAGTGACACTATCGCGGTTACCGCGTCGCACCTTCTTCTCGGTACGAATGTTACTCACGACATCAATCCGGCGATCGTGCGCACAGATGCGTACGTATTCTTGGGAGTGACGAATGTCAAAAAAATGCAGGCGACTGTATCCTACGGCGGAACGCGGATCACCTACATATACCCCATGCGATTTCTTGATGACAACAAGAAACTCATCTATGACGAGGGCGGCGTAAAGATTTACCGATAAGTATGAGGATCTACTATTGTACGGATATCACTCTTGACGATCGTTCAGCGGAAACTGTTCATATTGACGAGATATGCTCGAATCTTGCGCGACTTCAGCATACTGTTGTCTTGTACGCCCCCAAGCCTCCGCATTGGGTACCAAAAGGGTATCGAGGAGTGCTCATTTCAGCTCCGCGGCAGCTGCGCTCGATCTTTTTTCAAACGCGTTTATTTCTTCGGCTTCTCCGGGACGTCTATCGTAATCGGCCCGATGTACTTTATGTTCGGCACAATGTGCTTTTATGTGCCCCGACCCTTATCGGCGCACTCTTCAGTATTCCCGTAGTTCTTGAGGTCAACGGACGATTGGAGCAGGAAAGCAAACTCATTGATCATTCTTTCGTCGGGCGCGCACTTTTGCGAGCGGGCATATTCGGCGTTCTCGAGTCTTTCAATATGCATCAGGCTGCCGCGCTTATTGCGGTTACGTCCGGCATTAAAGACTATCTACTTAAAAAGTATTCGATATCCGCAGGAAAGGTCCATGTAATCGGGAACGGAGTCGACCTGGATCTTTTTAAGCCGCTTGCAGATGCAGATTTGCGCACAAAACTCAATCTCGACGAGAGCTCATTCTACATTGGGTATATTGGGAGCTTTTATCCGTGGCAAGGCCTCCGATATCTTGTCGAGGCCGCGCGCGGGGTCTCCGAAAAGCGTCCGAAGTGCAAGTTCCTTATTGTCGGCAGTGGTGAAGAAGGCGCCTATCTGTCGTCGTATATAGAGAAAGCGAAGTTGGAGAATGCGGTTGAAATACGCAGCGCAGTGTCGCACACATTCGTTCCCCCCTACATACACGCTCTTGATATCTGTGTATCGTACCCGACGGCATTCCGTGCCGGTGGCACCTCTCCCATCAAAATGTATGAATATCTCGCGTGTGGGAAGCCAGTAGTGTTAAGCGATATCGCAGGTCAGCGCGAAGAATTCGCGAGTGCCGCTTTCTACGCCGCGCCCGAGTCTGTGCCGGCGCTTGAGAGAGCACTCATCACGCTCATTGATGACGCACAGATGCGCCGAGAACTTCAGAGTCGTGGTCGTGCATTTGTTGAACAGGGACACAGTTGGCGGATAGTCGCGAAGCGCGTTGCCGACGTGTGTTTCGATGTGATTGAAGACTAGCTCGTCGCCAGTAAGAACTCTTTCTCAAAAGAGCGCGACATTGTTTCTATGTACGCGGCGTATTTTTCCTTGTCCATGGCGTTTGCGGCACAGGCGCCGCCAGGCGTATTGTTGACGTCAACGATATAGAGTCTTTTGTCGTCCCGATCTCGCAGCATGTCCAGCTCACCGCAGTCGAGGCCGAGTGTTCTGCAGAAGAGCAGGATCTTCTTTATTTCTTCGGGGTTGAGGTCCTCGTGTGTCTCGAGCATGACGGCATGATGTGTAACATCGAACCGATCAAGGATGTTTTTGTATCGGTGCAGGATAAAGGGAATATGGTTGTTGAATATGGGCACTCGCAAATCCATGGCAGAATTGTCGTACTGATTGTTGATCAGCTTCTGGTATATGTATCCTTCTTCCGGTTCTGTAGGGCACTGTATGACTTTCCCGTCATGCACTCCATTTTTGTCTGACTTGCGAACGCACTCCCCTTGATGCGTTTGCGGATCTACGCGCATCCCATACCCAAATACTTCTTGGAGCACTTTTTCGACGTTTGCTTTGCTTATATCGGTGCAGTCGATATTAACGACCTTGTGTTTTTTTGCCAGCTCGGAGAACAGGGGATCGTCCGTCCCGAATGTTGTATCTTCAAAGCGGACGACACGATCAAACGCTCGATTGGGGTTGTTGGTCATCGTGATGCCAAGTTCGTGGCACGCAGTGTGGAGAAAATGGAACCATCGCGGTTTTTCCGGATAAAAAAGAATGACCTTGCGTGCAAACCCATTGCGCAAGAGCGCGCGCAGGTAGTGCAGTTTCGCGAAGAGGATGATTCGCGGTACATAGGTGACCCCTTTTATTTTCTTGAGGAGGTATGGCGACCATCGGTACAAAATGTAGCCGACCACAGCCGCGATTCCATTGCCTGCTATCCATGCGACACCGATCCCGATAAGCCCATACGACAAAAGCAAGAAGCTCAACACGAGCGTGCTTCCCATATAGCACACGTTCATGACAAGCAGGGAGAAGGTGTTTTTTCTGATTTGAAAGAGCGAGCCGAAAATAGCATATATGCCGACCGGGATTCCTGCGAGCGCGACGAGGCGCAAAAACGCGACTCCGCCATCGGCATACGTTTCGCCGAAGAAATGCAGCAAGGTTTCGCTGATCACGAGAAGAACGACAATGGACGGAATAAGCAAAAGGCTGATACCGCCGAGCGCCTTTTTAAGATGGGCGTTCAGCATCTTCTCGTCGTTAGAGCCTTCAGCAAAGAGCGAGCTGGTCATGGACCATGGGATCATGTAGAGCATGTTGCCGATCATCATACTGATGTAGTAATACGCGGTCGAGGCAGGACCCAGATGATTCGTAATGATGAGAGGCAGTACCGTAACGGGAAGCAGGTTAAGCACGCTTGCAGCATAATTGCCCATACAGTAGCGCCATACCCGGCGAAGGACACTCCCCGCAATGACCAATGCCGGAGTGTAGTCAAATTTCCACATCATGACGCCGACGCTCAAGAGAAAGCCAGCTGTTTGTGCGATAGCTGCCGCAGTAAAAATGCCAAACGCCCCCCATCCGATAAACGCAAACGGCAGCGCAATCTTGATCGCGCTGAAGACGCTGTTGATGATAAACGTGAATTTCGTGTTCCTGCCCGCTAAGAAAACGGCATTCGTCAGCGTATTGAGCGAGGACGTCACGCAGAAAATCACGAACGCACTTGCAATGAAAGGACTCACTATAAAACTTAAACGTGGCGAGAGTACGCCGGAGAGAGCAACAAAGCCGAGAGAGAGGAGAGCTGTCGTACAACCGACGAGGATCATCCCGGTATTCAACTCGTCACTTTTATGCGTTGAGCTCGGAAGAAAGCGTATGAAGGCTGCATTGAAGCCGATTGAGCTCAATGCGCCGATAAGGCTCATCACCGAGATGAGCGCTGTCGCGAGCCCGATGTCTTCTTCTGAAAACAACCGAGCGGTGATAAGCCAAAAAACGAAGCCGAACCCGGCCAATACGGCGGTTGCCAACATCAGGTATACCGAGTTTCTGAATAAGCTGTCCCGATAGAAATTCTGTAACGTTTTTGGGATCATCGTAGTGAGGGGATAAGATCCTTCAACATAGGTGTTCTTAGAACTCTGCGGTACTGTATTGACGTGCCGCAAAAGCCTACACGTTCGAGGGAAAAGAGTCAAAAGAACCTGATTTTTGCTTGCATCGGCGCGCTTTTGGCATGTTTTATACTCCTAGCGGTAACAAGCGGCGTGCTGCTTGAAAGCTATTTTCTATTGACAACTTTGACTGGGGTCAATCCCAATCCACCGGTGATACGTGCACCAGCTATCGCGATTCCTGTGCATGTTGCAAAAACGACCACTCAAGCCTCTACGACCTCATCCGCTTCCACACCACCCACATCACCGGAGAAAGAAACCATCGCGTATACACCCGCAACTGTCCCGAAGAGCTCACATGACTACGCGTTTGGCATATCCGTGGCGAATACCTTAACGAGTTTGAGTGAGGCCGAGTTAGAGAGAAGGCTCGACGATATTGTGTCACTTCATATCGGCTGGCTGCGGCTTGATTTTGATTGGAGCGTGATACAGCGCCGAGACAGCGAGACTTTTGACTGGAGTAAGATTGATCGCGTTGTTGCGGCGGCTTCAGCTCGTGGTCTCAAGCTCTTACCAATTCTTGTGTATACACCTCAATGGGCAAGAGGCGAGGCTTGCAATTCCAACAGATGCCCGCCAAACCCCGATCAGTTTGCTGATTTCGCTGTAGCAGCGGTTAAGCGCTATGCACAAAAAGGTGTGCACGATTGGGAAATCTGGAATGAGCCGAATATGAAAGGGTCGTGGCTACCTGCGGCGGATCCCGCGGGCTATGCTGCACTTCTTAAGCTTGCATATACGAGAATAAAAAAAGAAGATCCCACGGCCGTTGTGATTACCGGCGGGCTTGGACCCATAGATACACGCGCGGGGAATATTGCTCCTCGAGAATATCTTTCGGCCCTCTACAACGAGAGCGCGGGATCGTATTTCGACGCCGTCGGATTTCACCCGTATTCCTTTCCAGTAACTGCGAGCCACGATGCGTTTTGGAATGCGTGGCAGCAGATGGAGAACACCGATCCGAGCTTGCGCAGCATTATGGTCGCACACGGCGACGCATCGAAAAAAATATGGATCACTGAATACGGCGCGCCAACGGGCGGCCCGGGTGTGGCGTCGGGGGGGTATAGTCCGAATGAACACACTGATCATGTAACGGAAGCGCTGCAAGCGGAAATAATCAGAGACGCAATAGAGCAAGTCCGGAAGTACCCATGGGCTGGGCCGTTGTTCTGGTATACATATAAAGATCTTGGCACATCCAAAAGTACGATCGAGAATTTCTTCGGTATTATCCGCTACGATGGCAGTAAAAAACCGACGTATGAAGCATTGCAGAATGCACTGTCAGCCGCTACAGTGCAGTAGTAGGTATGAAAATACTGAAATCGCTCTCACTCACATTGTTTGTTTTTGGACTTCTCGGCTGGGTTTACATTGTCATGAACTCCGCGGTACACCCGCAAACGCTCTCGATGCCGCTGACACATCTACTACCCTTTCCACGAGAAGACACCGCGGGCATCATTAGCTTTATCGTGTCACTGATTTCCTTTTTTGTCTGGAATGTAGTCAAAGACGAGGAGTAAGCGCCCTTGAAAGTAAATCCACAGAAGGGAACACGTGCACAACGCAAATCGGCGTGCTACCCTAATGTCGTATGAAAGCGGGCTGGCGGCTCCACGCATCACTTCCCGCCATCCTCCTTACCCTTCTGCTGGCCTTGTTTTTGCCGTATGCGGGGAGCGCGGCGGAGGTCCGTGCAGGTGACCAACCCTCGATAGGAGCCGAAGAAACGGTAGCGGAAGACATTTACATCGCTGGCGGGAACGTCTCGAGCGCCGGATATGCTTCGGCGGATCTCATCGCGGCCGGCGGCACGGTGCTTGTGAGCGGTAAAGTCGGAGGCGATCTCACGGCAGCCGGAGGCTCGGTAACGGTTCTCGGAAATGTAACGGATGACGTTCGCGCTGCCGGTGGAAATCTCTTGCTGCAAGGTGACGTTGGCGGCGATGTCGTGCTCGCGGGCGGACAGCTCACTGTCGGCGGAAGCGTCAGCGGCGATCTGCTCGCCGGGGGTGGCACCGTGCGAGTGGATGCGCCTGTTTCCGGCGACGTTCGCATCGGCGGCGGCGACGTGTATCTCAATTCCGCGATTTCCGGCAACGTTGAGGTGTATGCAGACAAGCTCACGCTCGGGAAGGCAGCGCGGATCGCGGGGAACCTCGCCTATGCCGCCGGAAAAGAGGCAACGATGGAAGAAGGTGCAGCCGTTTCGGGCGAGGTCACCTTCAACAAGCGCGAGCGAACGGTCTCCGTGGGCGGCATAGTTGCCATCATATCGCTCGCGCTCATCGGCACTACGCTCGCGCAGCTTGCCGCAGCGCTCCTTCTCGGACTCGTGTTCGGCCGCTTCGCGGTGCGTCTCGTCGAAGTAGCGGCGGCGAAGCCTCTGCTCGAAGTAGGAAGAGGTCTCATCGTTTGCATCGTGCTGCCGGTCGCCTCGCTCATGCTTTTGTGGTCACTCATCGGTATTCCGCTTGGCATCCTAGGGCTTCTGTTGTTTGCAACGACGATCGTCTATCTCTGGATCATGACGCCGGTTCTGCTCGGTAGTTTTGCGTATCGAAGTTTCTTCGGCGGCGAGTTCGACGTCAACTGGAAATCGATACTGCTCGGTGTCTTTATATATGCGCTCCTCGGTCTCGTCCCTATTGTCGGCTGGCTCGCGCAATTCATCCTCATGCTTCTCACACTCGGCGCGGTTGCGAAGATAAAGTGGGAGATCGCGAAGGAGTGGCGGTAAACGCTCGCGGGGATATGTCCCACTAATCCACAGGCCCCTCGCTAGAAGCCTCGAAATTAGCTACACTTGGAGTCTACCAGCTAATACCCATTGATATGGTTAGAAAAGCTAATCCAGCATTACTAAAGCCCATGAATCTTTCGTCAGAACTCGAGGCTGTTGTCGGTAAGGGGCCTATGGCACGAGGTCAAGTGGTGAAGAAGCTATGGGAATATATCAAGGCGCACAATCTTCAGAATCCGCAGAACAAGCGGAACATAATCGCAGATGAAAAGCTCAAGCCTCTTTTCGGCGGTAAGGGCGAGGTTTCGATGTTCGAGATGACCAAGCTTGTTTCCGGCCACCTTAGCTAGGGAAGTCGCTCGCTTGAGATTGGAAGGGAAAAAGGTATACTGCCGCAATGAAAGGGCGCTACGTCATCCGTATGGAGGACGCAGGGATGAATGACGTAGCGCTCGTCGGAGGAAAGAACGCGAGTCTTGGTGAGATGCTCCGGGAGCTTGACTCACGGGGCATTCGTGTACCTTCAGGATTCATCGTCACGGCCGAGGGCTACCGGTTGTTTTTGCGCGAAGCAGGGCTTGAGAAGTTCATCGCGTCCCAACTCCGTGGTTTGAGGAAGACCGACGTGAAGCACTTTGAAAAGGTCGGTTCGGCAATACGAAAAAAGATAACGAGCGCGAAATTCCCCACTACGCTCGAGTCGCAGATCATCCGCGCGTATCGAGAGATGGAGGAGCGCTACGGTGGCAACATCGACGTTGCGGTACGCTCCTCGGCGACGGCAGAAGATATGCCGGATGCGAGTTTCGCGGGAGAGCACGATACGTATCTCGGCATTCGTGGAGAAAAAGAAATCCTGCGCTCGATACGGGCATGCTTTGCATCGCTTTTTACCGGACGCGCCATTTCCTATCGCATCGACAAAGGCTATGACAAGCACGAGATCGCGCTATCGGTAGGCGTGCAAAGAATGGTTCGCAGTGATCTCGGCGCTTCCGGTGTTACCTTCACACTCGACACTGAAAGCGGTTTTCCCGACGTCATTCTCATCACCAGCTCCTACGGCCTCGGGGAAATGATCGTGCAGGGGAAAGTAGTACCCGATGAGTTTCTCGTTGCGAAGCAAATGATCGGCAAAGCACCGCTTCCGATAATCGGGAAGCGTCTCGGGAGCAAAGAAACAAAGCTCGTGTACGCACCTCGAGGGAGCAAGGAGCCTGTGAGAGTGGTCAAGACACCCGAGGCAGACCGTCGACGGTTCTCACTTTCCGACCGGGAGATCATGGTACTTGCCACGTGGGCGCGCGAGATCGAAAATCACTATTCGAAGCGGCGGGGGAAGCCGACGCCGATGGATGTCGAATGGGGACTCGACGGGAAGACCAACGAACTTTTTATCCTTCAGGCGCGGCCGGAAACCGTGCAGGTCTCACGCGATCGCTCGAAGATACGTGAGTACATCCGCCGCGAGGAAGGGAAAATACTTGCGCGGGGGCTCTCTGTCGGATCGAAAATTGTCTCGGGGCGTGCGCGTGTTATCGAAAGTGTTCACGACATCGACAAACTAAAATCCGGTGAAATTTTGATAACGGAAATGACGGACCCTGATTGGGAACCCGTCATGAAGAAGGCGGCCGCGATCGTCACCGACAAGGGCGGACGCACTTCGCACGCGGCCATCGTTTCCCGCGAGCTCGGTCTCACGGCAATCGTCGGCGCCGAGACGGTAACAAAACACATTAAAACGGGGCAAGTCATCACAGTGGATACGACCTCTGCCGACGGCAAGATATTCAAGGGAGCGCTTCGTTTTGACGTGCGCGAGAGCGATGTGCGGAAGATCCCGAAGACCAGGACGAAGATCTCGATGAACCTCGCAACGCCGGACACGGCGTTCGAAAAGTCGTTCCTGCCGAACGAGGGCGTCGGGCTTGCCCGCGAGGAATTTATCATTGCTTCCGCGGTCGGCGTGCATCCCTTGGCACTCATCCACTACAACCGGCTCGACAAGGCTCTCAAGAAGAAAATCGATGCACGAGTGCTGGGATGGGCCGATAGGAAACGGTTTTATATGGACAACCTTGCCTACGGCATCGCAAAGATCGCGACGGCGTTTTATCCAAAGCAGGTGATCGTCCGCTTTTCCGATTTCAAATCGAACGAATACCGTTCGCTTCTCGGCGGCGATCATTTTGAGCCGCATGAGGAAAATCCGATGCTCGGCTGGAGAGGCGCTTCGCGCTACTACGATCCGAAATTCAAGGAGGCATTCGAGCTTGAGTGCAGGGCGCTCCGGAAGGTGAGAGAGGAGATGGGACTTGTAAACGCAATCCCGATGGTGCCCTTTTGCCGCACGCTCGAAGAGGGCCGCAAGGTCCTCGCGACGATGGCCGAGGCCGGCCTGCATCCGAACCTTTTGCCGGGTCGGCCGCGATCGGGGCGGAAAACGCCTGTCATCGTTATGTGCGAGATCCCTTCGAATGTCATCCTTGCCGATGAATTTTTGGACCTCTTCGACGGAATGTCTATTGGCTCGAACGATCTGACGCAACTCACGCTCGGGCTCGACCGCGACTCCGGCATTGTGAATCGTGTCGCCGACGAGAACGATCCGGCGGTCAAGAAATTTATCGCAGATGTGATAAAAGTGTGCCGCAGAAGGAAAAAGTACGTCGGCATCTGCGGACAGGCACCCTCCGATCATCCACAGTTTGCGAAGTTTTTGGTGGAGCAGGGGATCGAGAGCATGTCGCTGAATCCCGACAGCGTCATCAAAACGACGATTGCTGTTGCGAAGGTTGAACAGAAATTGCGGCGGAAGCGTTGAAACTCTTCAGCCACTAGCTAATAAATGCGGTGAGGTCTAAATGCAGTGAGGTTTGACCTCGCTGCATCTGTGTAATCCTACCAAGCGGACGTATCATTTTTCTCGAGAGGTACAATACTGAAACATATGTTTCAGTATTGTACCTCTCACGTACTTCATAATCTTTGGGCACGGCGGAACTCTCGTGTTGAGCGTTGCACTTAGAATTTGAACTCGCGGGTGGTACGGAGCTATCTGACTAGGTGAGCTTGAGGCAGAAAGAATGGAAGCGAGTCGCTTTCGGGTGGCGGCGATGGCGCGGGGCGCAAGAGCGAGCTAATTCCCGAAACATATTGCCCAACTGGCGACATAAAAAATAGAAAACTCAAGAGGATGAGAATGCCGAGTGTTAGAGCCGTCATTTTTCTCATAGGGTTGACAGGATTATAGCAAACACTGCGTTCTCTATTCCATCATTTGACTATCATGCGAGAGTGATACTGTTACCCTTATGAAGCTGCTATTGAGACTCGGCATGTTTCTCGGAGTGGTTGTACTCACCGCACCCGTGCTCGCAGATGCGCAGTACTATTCCTCCTATCCCAGCAACTATTCGTATTCCAACTACCAGATGCCGCAGATGTACTGGTGTGGCACCTCCTACTCGTACAGTCCATGCTCGGGCTCCAACTACGCGTACCACAATTTCTCCCCGTACACATCCGTCAACACTTCGCCCTACGTGAATGTAAGCGCGCCATCGTATTCGTACCCGAGCTCCTACTCATATTCGTATCCAACGTATTCAAATTCATATCCAACGTACACGTACCTAACCTATCCGTATTCATATCAGACGTATGACTACTATTCGTATCCGCAGTACCAGAGCTACTATTATCCTTCGTACTCATATGACTACTCGTACAATTACGACTACTGGTACAACTCGTATGACGACTACTGCTACTCGGGGTATGGCTGCTATCCGATGTACGTTTCTGATCCACATCAGTGGATATACGATTCGTGGGCCGGCAACTGGTACTGAACTAGGATTTTGAATTCTTGCCGAATCCTGAAAACGCTTTGAGGATCTCGAGGGGCACGGTAAATACGATCGTATTCGACTGATCAGAGGAGATGTCGTTGATGGACTGCAGGGTGCGCAGGTGAAGCGCTCCGGGAACCGCGTTCAGGTTTCTCGCAGCATCGGCCATGTTCTTCGACGCGGCCAGTTCTCCCTCGGAGTTGATGATGACGGCGCGCTTCTCGCGCTCCGCTTCCGCCTGCTTTGCGATGGTGCGCTCCATATTCTCCGGAAGGCGGATATCTTTCAGCTCCACATTGTTGACCTTGAGGCCCCACGCGTCGGTTTCTTTGTCGACGATCTCACGGATGCGATCTGCGATTTTCTCACGGCCCGCGAGAAGCTCGTCGAGAGTGACTTCGCCGACGATGTTTCTCATCGTCGTTTGTGCGTACTGTGAAATCGCGTATGAAAAATCTTCCACCTCGATAATCGCTTTTTCGGAAGACGAGACTTTGTAGTAAATGACGGCATTCACCGTGACGGAGACGTTGTCGCGCGTGATGGCATTCTGGTCCGGCACGTCCAC
>Ga0209542_10006391_pt1 | contig 22949 bp, 25 predicted proteins | sample RifCSPhighO2_01_FD_184028 | JGI IMG/M metagenome (GOLD analysis project Ga0209542, IMG submission 184028) | Soil microbial communities from Rifle, Colorado - Rifle CSP2_plank highO2_0.1 (SPAdes) (version 2) | ecosystem: Environmental > Terrestrial > Deep subsurface > Rock core/Sediment ... | reverse complement strand
GTAATACAGGAAGATTCACTCAAGTAGATCCTATATTCAATCCTTCTATTAGTCCTTATTCATATGCTAATAATAATCCTTTAAAATATATAGATCCTACAGGGAAAGAAGAAACAGAATTTAGAAATCCATCAGAAATGAATTTTCAATCAAATTCAGATTTGCCAAATATACTTCCATTTGGATTCATTGGGCCACAAAATCATAATGATATTAGGTCTGAGGATCTCTTTGGATATGATCTTTTTAATACCTTTGAAAGAGATGCTACTCAAGTATATCCTCAGGATATTGATTTTTGGTCAAATATACAACCAGAGTCAATACCTACAGTTCCAATAACCCTTAGTGAAACAATGTACAGAGATTTTGATCTAGCTATAGGAAATTATCCAGAAATTAGAGAAGACTCAGATGTAAGGAGGCAAGAGTATGTAGAACGAAATCTATTATCTTTCCCAGAAACTCAAGAGGCTTGGTCTCCGACTATTACTGTTGGAATGCCAAATCAAAAGGTTCCGATAATTATTGGTGCTATTTATTCAAAACAAATTGCACGATTATTAGCTGGTTTTAGGGTTAAACTAAATAGTGGGACAGTAATTAGAATTTTGGATGTGCTAGATGCTTTACCGGACGAAGGTACTGTAATAAGAAGAGCAACACATGGTGTACAAGTTACAACACCTAGACTAACTACAGCTTGGAGAGCTGGTGAACTAAGTAGACCAATGATGAATATCAATTATAATAATCCAAATTCAGTCCCAAGTGACTTAAGAAGAGCTCTAGAAGTCTTAGGTTTTAGATAAGCTCAAATTAGATATATATTATTTTGTGTTTTAGGGATCTAAACTTCTCATATATCATAATAATTGGGTCCCTTTGAAGAAGGGATAATTCCTTCATTATATTTGCATCTAAATCACTTTCAATTTTGAGTTCAAGACCACTTTCAAAAGAAATCTCTTTACAAAATTTATCCATCTTAAGTAATGTTGGTTGACCATTGCTATAACCTAACATAGAATCAACTATTTTTTCTGTAGCTTTCTTATATAAATACCTATATCTATTAATTTTTTCTTTAATTTCCCAAAAGTGATATTCTTTATCCATATACCTAGTGATTATTTTTTTAATCCTTTATAAATCTTTCTATTTTTTAACTACTATTAAATAGTGTCACTTTCTTAGGATAATAAATTATATATCATCAAAGTTTCTTTGCTCCTAATAATAAATAACCAAGAAACACTCCTTATAATTTTTAATTTTGAAATAGTTACCAATGAAATCCTTAACATAATCAATCCTAACATTATCACTTAATAATTCATCAAAATCTACTTGGCTATACTCAACTTGCTCATAGCATCTCCAACTTGAGATCTTTAATATGTTTGAATATGGTTTATTGACATTATAATAATTTCCTTCTTTCTTAAAATATCCTTTTGTGGTCAAAATATTAATAATGTCATAAATCTCAGAAAATTGAACATTGGATCTAGAAAACAATTCTGCAGCAGTAAAACTTGATTTAAAATTAAGTGCTAAATTTAAAATATTTTTCTGCTGCGTACTAATATCTTTAATATCAAACATAAATCTTTCTCCTTTTCCTGAATTAAAATCAGCTATGGCTTCACAATTATTTAGATTAACTATAATATTAAATTCATCCTGACCAATGCAATTAAATAATGCACACGGAATTAATTTCACTTTTACATTTTTCACATTGTTCATAATTTTATAATCATTTAATGATATTTTCGGTTTTATTATTGGAATTACTTGCTTATTATTTGAATTCTTAAGTTCCTCCAATGGTTTTACTAAATTTTCCTCTTCAGTAAGTAAATCTATTGCTGTACCTCCGTGTTTACTCATCCTTGGTCTCACCTCAACTAATAAAGGATTATCTACAATACCTGTTACTATAGCAGTCCCGGGTGTTAAGTTGCATAATTCTTTTTCCAATTCTAATGTTAATCCTTCCATAGAACTGCTTACAGCTTTAGTGTCGTTTGGATTAGTCACTTTCAATACAATTTGTGTTGTGCATTGACTGATTGCACTTTTATCCACTCTACTTGGCCTTTGACTAATTAGACATGCACCTAAGCCAAATTTTCTTCCTTCTGAAAATATCTGCCTAATAATTTGTAAACTTCTTGCTTCACCAAAACCTCTTTCCGGAACAAAATTATGTGCTTCTTCAATAACTAAGAAAAAAGGAGGAATGTTTTGAATCTTTCTTTGATTAAAAAGATCATAAAGTAATTTAAATACAACAACCTCTTGCACTTCGGGCTTAACACCTCTAAGATTAATTATACTGCACCTACCTTGTTTCACAATTTCTTGATATGGAGTAAATGCTTCACTTAATATTTCTAAATTCCTTAAATACTCTAAAATATTAACCAATGTCCATTTATTGCTACTTTCTTCTAATTCTAATCTTAAAATTAATTCATCAATACTTGGATTCTGTTTTAAATCTTTTAAACAAGAATATAAAATCGCTAACTGCACATTAGATAACTTTGTAGGTAACAGATTTATTAATTCCTTGCCATAGATTCCCTGGCTATTTAATTTTAGAGGAACTGCTTCAGTGTTAACTTCTATATTAGGACTGAATTCTTTAACACTTTCTATAAATCCCTTCTTTTGAAGCCCAAATTTCTTTAATTTCTCTAAGTCTTGATTATTTTCATTTGCATATTTTAAGCTAGAATATTCACCATGTGGATCAATTATAACAACAGGAACCTTCTTTTCCATTAATTCTTCAATCAAAACCGATACAGTATAGCTTTTCCCAAAACCGCTCTTAGCAATAATAGAAACATGTCTTGAGAGTAGCTTATTTATATCTAGATATACTTTAATGTTTTCTCTACCATACAAAGTGCCAATGCAAGCCCCATTCTTCAACTCTTTTAAACCTAAAATTCCACTTACAAGCTCATCACTTGCATAAAAAACCTCATTTCCTGGTTCTAAAGGGCTCCTTAACATCATTAATTTATCCTCTTCCTTATAACCAATTATATTACAATATGAAATAGTTTGATTTTCATCTCTTTCAATTTCTATTATTTGCCCAAGAACATCTTTATTATTATCAAAAACTTGTATAAAATCAAACTTTTTGGCATTTCCTTTTACTAAAAATTTAAATTCTTTAGTTGTTCCCTTTCCAACAATGTTACCAAGTAGCATATTTTCCTGATTCATTACTTATTTATCAAAATTTAAATACTAAAGAATAATAAACTATCTTCTATTTTACTGAATAGTAATAACACAATCTTTATAAGTAAATTTTAATGATTACTTAACAATTACTTCATAACAATTGAGGAGGGTTGAGAAAAAATGGCATTTGCTCTAGGAAGCTGGGCTTTCCTTTTGGGTGTAATCCTAGCAGTTTTGTTTGGGTTGCTACCGCAGGCACCATGGGTAACATGGGTATTAGTGCTATTAGGACTTATAATCGGATTACTAAATATTACCGATAAAGAAGTTACTCCATTTTTAATGGCAGGTGTAGTTCTTGTAATTACAAGCAGCCTTGGTGGGGAGGTCTTTGGCACAGTTGCTATCTTAGGAAATATCCTAACAAATATGCTAACCTTATTCGTGCCAGCCACAATAATTGTAGCACTAAAATCAGTATTTAGCTTAGCTAAGTCTAAGTAAATTTTTATTAACTCTTTCTTTTTTTATTTTTGTATGAAAAGGGCTAAAATTCAAATTGAAGGTATTGTTCAGGGCGTAGGTTTTCGGAACTTTGTAAGACAGAATGCTACTTACCTAAAGTTGAAAGGATTTACTAAAAATAATCAAGACGATACAGTCCTAGTTCTTGTTGAAGGTTCTGAAGAAGCAATTAACCTTTTAATAGAAAAATGTTGGCAGGGACCACCCTTATCAAAGGTCACAAAAATTACTTTAGAAGATCAAGAATATAAAGGAGAATTTAATTCTTTTAAAATAAAATGAAACTACTTATTTCAACTTTAATAGGTTTGGAAGATCTAACTATCCAAGAAATAGTTGAAATTACTAATAAAAAGCCCGAGATACAATGCCCGGGATTGCTTGTCCTTGATAAAGTAACAAAAAACCAATATTATACCATTGCGTATTATTCAAGATCAATAATTAATGTTACAGTACTTATCAATAATTTTGAATTTGAAACTCTTGACAATATTATTGAAAATATAAGAAATTTTAATTTTAAAGAATATCTTAACGATGATTTTTCTGTTTCATGCATCAGAAAAGGTAACCATAATTTTAACTCAAAACCTATTTTAGACACTACAGTAAAAATAATCAGCAATAAATATAATATAAATGTAAATTACAAAAATCCATCTGTAATCATAACAATTAATATATTTGAAAATAAGTGCTTTATCTCAGTCGACTTAATTGGCATACAGTTAAACAAGAGACTATATAAGGTTAAAACTTCTCGGTCAGATATTAATTCTTGCCTTGCCTTTGCTGCCCTAAGATTTACAGATTATGATACAACTAAATCACTTCTCGATCCATTTTGTGGTAATTCCTCAATTGTAATTGAAGCAGCTCTATATGCAAAAAAAATTCCAAATTTATATAAAAAAGAGAATCTCAAAATCCCAAAAAACATAATTAATAAATTAGATAAAGAAATTGAAAATAAAACAAAATTGAAGATATACGGTTTTGATCCAATTTATTTTAACATAAAGAGATCAAGGATAAATGCAAAAGTTGCAGAGGTCTATGAAAGTATTGAATATCAAAATTATGATTTAGATTGGCTCGATACTAAATTTAGTCAAAATGAACTTGATATAATTATTTCTAATCTTCCAATAGCTTCACAAAGAAATTATAAAGACACCTTAGCACTGTATTCAAAATTTTTTCACCAGGCAAATTTTGTCTTAAACAAAAAAGGTTGCATTATTGTCATTTCAACAAAATCCGATGATTTTATAGGCATATCAGAAAACAATAATTTTAAATTAGTAAATTGCAAAAAAGTTTACAGTGGAAAGCTAGAATATTCCCTTTTAAAATTTACAAAAATTAGGGTTTAATTTTTGCTGCACGTATCCCAGGCAAGAGTTCGGAATCAGATGGAACTGCATCACAACTTAAATTAGGCCCTCTTGGACCGGTGTAGAACATAGCGACAGAATTGTTATATATTGTAGGTGTCCAGTAATAAAGATTTCCTTTATCTATTCCTTTTGGTGGAAGCCCTTGAACTGTCGCTTTAGTAAGCCATTCATCTAAATTAATTCCGGGCCTCTCATCTCTGTCTAAATAATCCTCTAATTTTTCTGAGTTTTGGGCTTGTAATTGCCCATGAATGAACATATGATTGTAATTTATATGTAATGAGTTATCTACTTTTTCAAAATTAAAAAAAGCATCTAACCACTCCGACCTCCAGAGCTTATCTATGCCCAATATATTGTAAGCAATCTCTATTAACTTTCCGTAATCAATGCGCATACCATTTCCATAAAAAGCCTTACCTGACTGGAGTAAATATAGAAAATCAACATATTGCCTTAAAGTTAACATTGTTGAACTCTCTTCATGCAAAGCTTTATGTGCATTAAACCAATTCACACCAATATGTGATCTTTCAATTGAAACTAGTAGGTCCGGATAGGAATAACTCCCATGTGATTTCCCTTCTAGAATTATGTATTTTTGGATTTCATCTCCATTTACCTCATAGGGATTTGTTTTAACTTTAGTTGAATTTCGTACGCCTTCTAATTTTTCCAGGTACTTATCAATGGGCATCTTAATCTCAAGTTCACAAAATTTTTAAATTTACCTAGGTTCAACCCATTATTCAAAAAGCAAAAACTTAAAAATTAATGTAAAAACTTAATACCATGCAACCCCAAGAACAGTTAACAAAGCAGAGAGAAAAAAAGCTCGAAGAACTTAAAAAACTCGGAATAAATCCTTTTCCAAGTTCATTTAAGAAATCTCATAACGCTTCAGAAATCTTGAATGAGTTTAAAACCCTAAACAAAGAAGAAAAGACAAATAAAGTTATTAGTATTGCAGGAAGATTAATTACTTCTCGACCAATGGGTAAAATAACATTTGCTCATATGAAAGATTTCTCTGGAAGTATTCAAATATATTTCAATGAACCAAATTCAAAAGAAAATTATAATTTACTTAAAAATTATATAGATCTAGGAGATATTATTGGAGTTGAAGGAACTGTATTTAAAACAAAAACAGGAGAGATAACAGTTGATGTAAAAAAATTAACATTATTATCCAAATCTCTATTACCCTTACCAGATAAATGGCATGGATTAAAAGACACAGAAATTAGGTACAGACAAAGATATGTAGACTTAATTGTCAATGATGAAGTTAAGGAAGTTTTTCTCAAGAGATCAAAAATAATAGCTAGTATTAGAGAATTTCTAACATTAAATAGTTTTATTGAAGTAGAAACTCCTATAATTCAACCTATTTACGGTGGAACAAATGCTCGTCCATTTGAGTCAACACTAAATGCACTTAACATGAAAGTTTATATGAGAATTTCTAATGAACTTTATCTAAAAAGATTATTGGTCGGAGGTTATGAAAAAATATTTGAATTCTCTCCGGATTTCAGAAATGAAGGTATTGATAGAACACATAATCCAGAATTTCTTCAAATGGAAACTATGTGGACTTTTGCTGATTACAAAGCAAATATGGACCTTTGCGAAGAAATGATTGAATATGTAGCAAAAAAAGTTCTTGGAACCACCAAAATCAAATTCCAGGGAAAAGAAATTGATGTTAAAAGACCATGGAAAAGGTTTACAATGCAGGAAGCAATTAAGAAATATTTAAAACTAGACATTGATTCCTTAGATGATAAAGATTTAAAAGCACTATTAAAAAATCATAATTTAAAACTAGAACAAGAGTTCTCAAGAGGGGCTGCAATAGAATTAATTTTTAGTGAATTAATAGAAAAAAATCTTATAGAACCTACTTTAATTTATGATTATCCTTCCGAGACTTCAGTACTTGCAAAGACTAAAGATAAAAACCCAAAAATTGCGGAAAGATTTGAACCATATATTTTAGGAATGGAAATAGGTAATTCTTACTCAGAATTAAATAATCCCAAAATATTATTAGAAAATTGGAAAAAGCAAGAACAATTATCATTAAAAGGGGATCAAGAAGCTCAAAAAATAGATAAGGATTTCATCAGAGCCCTAAGTTATGGAATGCCCCCTGCAAGTGGTCTTGGAATTGGTATAGACAGATTAGTAATGATCTTAACAAATTCTCCATCGATTAGAGACGTAATTTTCTTCCCATTTATGAAACCGGAATAACCAATGGAAATTAATGAAATACAAACAAGAATTATTGAAATTGCAAATAATAGGGCTAAAAAGAAAGGTATTGAAATAACACCAGAAATTTCATTCATACATTTAACAGAAGAATTTGGAGAGTTAGCAAGGCAGTTATCCAACAAACAGATGCGTCCGGACTTATATGATGAAGAAAATTTAAAAGAAGAAATTATAGACATAATATTAGAATGTTTAATCCTAGCTAAATTATTCAACACAAATTTAGAACAAGAATTTAAGAAGAAAATAGAATTATTAGCTAAGAAACATACACCTAATCCCTAAGGTAGTGGACTTCCTGTAGGAACAACTCTAAAATCAACAAAGTTAACATAATCTCCTGGAGGTATATTCTGTCCTAAATTAGGAACATCTAAATAAAACTTGAAATATATCCTTCTTCCAGTAGGTATATTTGACATTACATTAACATAATTTTGTGTTAACGGGCATAAACTCCCACCAACACAAGGCCCAGGAAGCGGAACATTTTGATTAGCCCAATCAAAATCATATTTCTCATTTTGTAAAGGAATTGTAAACACACCAAATGCTAATGGACCTGATGCTCTTACATACAGATCTGCATTTGTAAATAATGTATTAATATCAACATAATAATCAGTATTTCCTAAGCCATTGTTTCCAATAGATCCTAATTGCAAAGTTGGTTGTGTGACACTCCACCTAATCCCGTTAACTAAAACTGGCGATAGAGTTACATCAACACCCCTTACTCTGACTATTTGATCTTTTGAATCATATATCTGCATCCAATTTCCAATAAAAGCTTCACATCTAACCCTATACTGTGCCGGTGTACTGCAAACAACATCTTTACTATAAACAACATAAGGCAAAGCATTCTGCACTGTATTGAATCCCCAAAGCATATGCAATCCATCTAATAATACTGGGATTAAACTCCAAGTTTGTCCATTGTCTATTGAGTATTGCCATCGTAGTTCAATTTCAGGGGCAGATCCACTTACATATCTAAACATACACGACATAGCAAATTGCTGTCCTGGATTACAAATAACCGTTGATGAGGGTGTAATCATATCTACTCTATTTTTTAAAATTGCATCTACCGCAATTTGCCAAAATCTTCTTTCTTCAAAACCATCTATTCTTAATTTTCCCAATAAATATAGATAGGGACTAATGTCAGGAGAATCAAAATGATAGCCTAAATTTATAGTCTGTCCCTTCTCTAAATTAACATTCCATAATATCACTTTTGTATTATTCTCTTCGGTTATGATTGCATCAGCAACGCTAACATTAAAATCAAGAGGTACATATTCTTTAATTAATCCATTATATCGAGTATTAGCTTTTATTGTTAAATTCATAGTTTGCATTACAGTTGGGAAAATTCTTGTTGGTCCGTTTCTCTGAACATCGAAATCAATATTTGAGACAACATAGAATGAATCGTTTATACTCACATAAGTATTATTTATGATGCTACCCATATTTATTTTATATTCCCCTTCCCCATTAACCTCATACTTGGTAAAATAATCAGGTTCTGTTGTAATCCCCATTACCTTACACTGATCCGATATAATTATGTCACTTCCTTGTATTAATGTTGTAATATTATCCGGATCTGTTATTTCCAATTTTATATCTGCATCACATATGACATTACCCTCTTTGTCCAGAACTGCCATTCCAATAAATGAAATTTCATTCTCAAGATAAATACTTTTATCTGTGTTAAGGGCAATTAATCCCCACGAAAATTCACGTTCATTTTCAAACACTAATCCATTCTTATTTAGAATTATTTTAATTTTGTATAATCCTGGCCTTATTTGCCTATCATCATTAATTTTTATTGAGAATTTACCTTCCCTTAATTTTGTTATATCCACATCTTTAATTATAGGTATACCTAAAGGATCGTAAATAATAATTTCAACATCATCATATTGAGACTTCCATTTATTCTTCATAGATTTCTGTATATTATCTCCTTTATTTATTAAGTTCTCAAAGACTTCATCATCAATGAACACATATTCAAAAGTTGCATCCTCAAATGAGTTAAAGTTAGTTTTCGTGGGTATTATCAAAGGTTTTATTCCTATTTCATCAGAATTCAGAACTTCTACTTCATTAGATATAATTCTTTCATTTTCAATTTTAGCAATGAATCTATATTCAGGAATATTATCATTGCCATCTAAGTCCTCCACAAAAGGTAACTTAAGTTCACGAATTCCAACTTCATTTTCAATATTAACATTAGTAGGTATATCAAATATTACGGGGTCTAATAAATCATCAAATGTAAAAGTATCTACTTCGTAAATTTCAATATCCACTAGCTCATCTAAACAATTAGTTCCGTTAATAATAATACTTACTGGCATTCCACTATATACTTTCGAACTTGACCAAGATGCATTTATCAGTTTACAAGGTTCTTTTGGTTTGCATTTTCCACCTAGACAATTGTCAGCACAATCAGGAATATTATCTCTATCAGTATCAGCATTACACGCTTCATCCGTAATCTCTTGCTCTATTTTTATAGTTGTATCTTTACTAATACTGTAAATCTGATTATTTTCTAAACTTATCGGAATAGCATCAATTGACTTAATAGTACCTATCTTTTCAAATTCAATTTGTTCAGTCACAATCTTACTTGTGTATGGTTCAATACCATCTGCCACAATTGTGGTAGATCCCAGGTCTCCATTTACTCTAATCATTACATCATCAATATTTATTTTTCCATTATTTTCTAATAATAAGCTTACTCTTTCAAGATTTTCAACCTTTACCTCAGCTATCTTTAAGTTTAGTATTTGTGAGCTTTCTTTAAGTTTAGAAAATTCAACTATTTGCTTATTGACTTCAAAATTACCAAAGCTAAATATCATAGCACCCATTAATATAGTCAAACCAATTATCAATACCATGGATATCAAAGAACTATCTCCTTTGTCTCCAATTATTTTTCTTTTTCCAACAAATGGATTAATATTTTTCATTTATTTTTTTCATACCATTGTTATATACTTTCCAAATATTTCTCGGATCTCTACTCAATTTGAAAGCAATCTCTGTAAAATTAAAACGTAAATTATTTTTTAGATGAATAATTAATGATTCAAGAATACTCAGCTTTTTATTTTGAAAAGTATTAATTGGGATTAATAATGTTGATTTGTCAGATAAAGAAATTTTAATTTTAATTTTATTGTAAGTATTCCAAATTACTCTATCATCTCTTTCAAGCAAATCTGCAATTTGAGAATACTTCAGTTTTCTATTTTCCTTAAGATATTTTATAATAGCTTCCAAAGGATTTAAGTTGACAACTGTAAAAATTTCTATTGGTACGAATTTATTTTTAATATCTGTAGAAATAATATTTAAGAGATCATGATAACCTAAGTTAGAAGGCCCAACTATTTTCTTTAATCCCTCAATAAACTCATTTTCATCCATAATAATTAAAAATTACATATTAAGGATGAATTTATAAAGCTTTTTAATCCAAAATAAGTATTAAACACATATTAAGGATGGTAACTTACTTAAGAAATTTTCGTTTTTTAGCTTCATGGATAATATAAATAAATAGAAGTAAAATTAAGACTAATATAATAAAAAAGCTAAAAGTATCATATTGATAGACTTCGGGAATAACTGGTTTTTCAGGCCCCACCAATTTTACTTTTATCAGATTAAAATTTAAGAAATCATTATAACTTAGATTCAGATTGAAATTTGAAATATTAATTAAAATTGGTTCAGACCCAATTCTGTAAACACCTAAATCTTCAACAAAATACCCCACATAATTATTATCCAAAGCTATAATTTTAGAATATTTTGACGTTGAGTTATTGAATACCAAAATTATATTCAATCTTTCTTTAGCTTTAATTTTAAAATTATCCTTAACTCTAAAATCAAGTTTAACACTATCATTGATTATTTCAGGTATAGATTGGTTTTGTTGTGATTCAATCCCCCTACTACCTTTACCTCCACCACCTCCACCACCACTGCCTCCTTGAGAACCCCCTGGCTGAGGTTCTGGTTCTGAAATCCCATTAACAGTAGCCTTAGATTCGATTGGAAGTTCAAATGCATTTATAGTTCCAATAATTAGAAGGAATGCAATTAAGATAGAAATCAACAACTTCATAAAAATATAATAAATAAGGAATTTATTACCTTTTCCTTTGTTTGGGCTTTTTAATTCTCATATAAGTTACTGCAATTATAACTACAACAAGGATAAAACTGTAAATAAATAATGTGTTATAATTCCTATCAGACGGTTGACACTTAACAATCAATTCTAAGGGTACAGATTCAGCAATTTTAACATTGGAGCCTTGATTTATCTCTCCTTGCTCTTCAACGGCAGAAATAATTCCTTGATATTTTACATTACCGAGACTGCAAGTTTGTTTACATCCTATAGTCGGTAAAATACATTCTTCTTCGTAAAGATTTTTTGGCGTAGAAAAGCAAACTTCAGAATTTACAGCTTGATCATGAAGTGTATTTCCCTTAACAGATATAGTATCACTTTTAAAGCTATTACTAATCTTCACAAGATCTCCACTTACATATAAAGCTACATTATTATCTTCTTCTTGAGGATTATACAAACCGTATTTAATACACTTAGTTTCGCCTTCATTTATAAAATCACTCTCTGTATTGATCACAATTCCTGCATGAGCTAAAGGCAATAAACCTATAAGAACTATAATTATTAACAAGATATTTTTCATAGTACTATGGACATCCATTACCAGTAAGGATTGCTGTTATAAATACTGAATTTGTATATGTACCTGCCCTAGTTGGTGCCGGAACAGACAACCAAAATCTGTAAAAATCTGAAATACCTGGAGGAACATTTCTTCCTGTCTGCACTAAGGTATTAGTTGTAGTTAAAGATTGTGCCTCAATAAGTAATGGGCCTTGTCCAGGAATACTACCACTAGATAAATCATCATCAAATCGTTCATTAGCAATGGGAATATTAAATCCTCCACTAATTAAATCACCAGATGCCCTTACACAAAAATCAAGATTAACATTTGAATCTTGGTGGACCTTTATTGAATAAGCTGTTGCAGGAGCAGGCATCGGAGGATCACCCGCTTCATTTCCATCAGCTGGTGCATCATTAACAGGGATTTGACCACCCTGAGTATCAATATTAGACCAAATTATACCATCATTAGGATTATCCCCATCAATTTGTTCACTTGGAACAATATCAAAAAATCTTTGTATAGTAGCTCTTGACTCTGTTTGAACTTGCGAAGCTTTTCCAGTTATAGAAGTATCTTGAGTTTGTAATGTAGAAATATAGCCTATTACTAATACCAATAGTAATACATATAGATAACCTCTTTTTGATATCATCTTTTAACAAAATCAATAATTTAACTATTTAAATCTTTCTTTTTATTTTTCAGAGATAATAATTTAAAAAATACCTCATAAGCTTTATATACTTAAACTTTTGTTCAAAAATTGGCTTATAAAGGCCATATAATCAAAATATTGCTTGGAGGTGCAAGAATGGGTGACTCACTAATAGTCAAAAGCAAAGTTAAGGACTATGTCAAAGACATGAATGTTTCAGGTGATTTTGCTGATGCTTTAAGCAAAGTTTGTGAAGATCTTATTGCTAAGGCTTGTGAAAGAGCTGCAGCAAATGGTAGGAAGACCATACAAGCAAGAGATCTCTAATTTCTTCTTTTCTTTATTTTATAATAATACGGTTTAATATAAAGCTTAAAAAAATACCTAGAGATTTCTTTAATCATATTTACGTCAGAATATCTATCCCAGCTTTCCCTATTATATCTCCCACATATGACATAGCAGTTTAGATCGCTTTGGATAACACTACGATTAGACAGTCTCTGTTCTAAAGACATACTATCAAAATCCCTCATAAAAATAACCATAAAATTGCTTATTTAAATCTATTGAATTAAGTAGCAAAGTTTAATAAGGAAAAATAAGCCAAATAATTTAATGGGTTCAAAAAGAAAAGGTACTAGAGCAGAACGTGAATTAATTCATATGTTCTACGATTCAAATGAATGGATAGCAGTTAGAGCTGCCGGAAGTGGTAGTATTCCCCTTCCTTGTCCTGATATAATTGTAGGTAACGGAAAAAGAAGACTTGCTATTGAATGTAAATCTTTAGGGAACACAATTAAGTACTTTAAGAAACAAGAACTGGCAGAATTGCTTGAATTTTCTAAAAAATTTGGTGCTGAGGCCTGGGTTGGAATTAGATTTGACCATATAGGTTGGTTTTTTCTTCAGCCAGATAAATTAGAGCTAAGCAGTAAAGGTACTCCCTCAATTTCTGTTTCAGAAGCTAAATCAAAAGGCATCAGTTTCGATCAGTTGATAAAGTTATAATTTAAATTTCTTTCCAAATACCTAAAATTAGGGGGTGACTGCAGTGAGGGTAAAAAATGAGCAAATTTTCATTATTCATAGTAATGATCCTAGTAATAGATTTAGTTCAAGCTATTTCTATTAGTGAAGTTAACTATAATCCACAAGGAGATGATAATAATAAAGAATATATAGAAATTTATTCCCAAGAGGCAATAAATCTTTCAAATTATACGATTGAAGATTTATCTTCTTTAGATGTTCTAACTCTTGTTAAATCGTCAAATTCTTCATATTATTTAGTTGTCGAAGAAAATTTTGATCATACTCAAATTGATGCTACTATATACACTGTTGGCCCTACTATAGGTAATAACTTAAATAATGATAATGATCAAATAACTTTAAAAGATTCAAATGGCAGTATTATAGAAACATTTACATATACTTCGGAAATAGGTGCAAATAATAACAATAAGTCCTTATGTAAATTTCCAGAATCAACAGGAAACTGGCAAGAATGTATTCAAACGCCAGGCCTAGTAAATCAAATAGAAATTATTAATATAGAGAACAATACACAAAATTCAACAATAGGAAATAATAACACAATTATTGAAAATAATTCAGGGCAAACTAATAATCTAAATCCAACAATCATAATTAATGAAATAATGCCTAATCCTATTGGAGATGATTCCATGCTACCTGGTGGAGAATGGATTGAACTCTATAACAAAGGGCCAAAAATTGATATTAATGGTTTGATACTCAGAGATTCTTCTGGAAAAAAAATTGAAATAAATAAAGATTCCACATTAGGAAGCACTATTATAAATGAATATTTAATTGTGTATACTGGTTCTAAGTCTGGTTTTCTTAATAATAAAGACGAGCAAATAATTGAATTGTTGTCTAATGAAAAAGTAATTGACTTTATTAGTTATACTAATGCAAAAGAAGGTTTATCATTTTCAAGGTTAGAAAATAGTTTAATTCTTACAGATCCCACACCAGGAGAAAAAAATAATAAAGAATTTGAAAAAAACCTAGAATCTTCTGAGACACAAAATAATTCTTCAATTAAAATCGTAGATTCTTTTGAAGAAAAAGATTTAATTATGGTTTCTCTTGAAATTTATAAAGGAGATACAAATAAGGAAGTAATAGAAATATTTGCCTCATTAGATGAGAAAAGAATAGGTCCGATCTCTAAAATAAAAATTAAAGAAAAGGACACAAAATACACAATAACAATACCTATAATCATAAACACAAAATCATCAGAAAATATTAAAATAATTGCTATGGGATTAGACACAGAAGATAATATTAATATGCAGGTGAAAGAACTAGAGCTTAAAAGTGAAAATTATGATAATATTACTAAAGGAGAGAAACTCAGTTTGCAAAATTCAGATTTCCCTTCAAAGGAAATTAATTCGCAAAAAAGTTTAAATTATGAATCAAAAAAGTTAAAAAGCAAAGAATATGCCATTTATTTATTAATTGTAGCTGTATTTATTTCAGTTATATTAATCATGAGGAAAAAATGATAATTATTAGAACAATAATAGAAGTTATTGGATTTCCGGAAGATTACATAAAAGATGCAATAACCAAGATTTTAGATAATATTAAAGAAAAACCCTATATTAAAATCCAAAACTATACAATAGCTGAAACAAAGAAATATGAAAAAATGTTCTCCACATTTGCAGAACTTGAATTGGAGTTTAAAGATCTCATAAGTGTTTTAAACTTCTGTTTTGATTATCTTCCCTCTTCAGTTGAAATTATACAACCTGAAAATATAAATGAAAGATCAGTAGATTTTGCTGGCTTTATTAATGATTTAATGTTAAAATTACATGAGTATAATATTGTTATTAGGAATTTACAAGCTGAAAATAAAGTCCTAAAAATGAAATTAGAACCTACCTCTTCAAATAATAAGAAAAATTCTTAATTTGTTTTGACTTAGTTTTTTTTCTAACCAAAATTAAAGCAACAATGAGAATCAAAATAACTAAAGCAAGGATGAATAATGGCTTATAATTCATAGTTTTATTTTTGTCAGGTTCATTTTCGTCAAGTATAGTTAAATTATCAGTTTTATCTTCCCTTAGAGTTTTATTATCAGGTAATTTAGTAATTTCGTCAAATCTTAATTCTACACTCAGAGAATCCAACTCCTGATTTGAAATTAATTTTATTTCGCCCCTATAAACTCCGCTTTCTGCAGCCCTATTTTTATTTATTGATAATAAAAAAGATCTTATTTCATTAACATTTATATTTTCAAATTCTGTTTTATTTATTTTAATAAATGGTTTAATATCTTCACTAACCCATATTTTTATCTGATCTATTGAGATTTGCCCATCATTAATAAATTTAAGAGGGGCCTCAATACTTTCATTTACAAATAAAGTTTTATTGATTAAGTCGTAATCCTCAAAGAATTTTGCATTAATGCTTTTATTATTTGTCAAATTCTCTGGTTTGCTTATATTAGAATAACTAGAGTTATTGTAATTTATATTAGTGTTGCTTACTAATACAGGTATATTATAAACTTTGTTTCCATATTCCACATTAATTATATCATTAACCTGATTTTGTGTAATTACAAATTGAATGTCTTGAACTTCTTTACTTTCCAAGGTAATATAACTTTTTTCCAATGTTAGGTTACCTGCAGAAAGAAAAACATTTTGGTTCTTTTGGAGGTTATTTTTTAATTTTAAGGTGTTATACTTGGAACTAGTTATAAATATCCCTGGATCAATTGATATACTAGAATTGGAACTATTTACAAAAAAAATCTTTTCCTTATTAAGAGTTATTAAATCAAAATTGTAATATATATTTACACCAGTAATCTTAATTTTATAAGTCCCATTTTCTAAATTAGAAGGTAAATCAAAATAAACATAGTATCTACTTTCACTAACCTTCTCAATATTTAGTGCAACATTAATTTTTCTATTTTGATTATTGTAAATATTTATACTACTATAACTTAAGTCTTCATCAAGAACACCATAGAATTCAAGATCTACTTGTACAGTTTCCTCACTAGAAAACGATTCTCTGTACATAGAAATATTTACCAATTCCCCAGCAAAAACATAATTCATTGCAAATAATCCTATTAAGATGTAAAGTAGAAATTTCATTACTTTTTGCCTAATAATTCCTTAGCCCTTTTTATTGATTGATCTAGCTCTGATTCAATCCTTTCATCATACATATCTCTTTTCTCAGTAGAATTTTGACTAGAATATTGATCCATTTTAAATGCGGGCCGCATAATAGGTTTCTCTCTTTTATCTAATACTGGTTTGCTTTCGAATTTCTTAGGACTACCTCTTTTCTTCAATGCAAAAAATAAAACTCCTCCTGCAATAGCTAATACAACTATTGTAATAATCCACCATGGAAAACTTGATTTTTTCTCAAAACAGCGATTAACTGAAGTATCACACTCAAATCCTTCATCACAATTATTATCATTATCACACCAACCTTCAATAGCTTCACATTTATTACTTAAACATTCCTCCCCAGGATTACAATTATCATCTATAGTACATTCAAATTGAGAATCATCTTCAATTTCGCACCTAAATAATTCTAGATTACATATTTCTCCAGGATTACATTGACTATCAGAAGTACATTCTTTCTTAACACAGACATTATTATCAAGATCACAAAATTCCTCTGTTTCATCGCATTCCGTATCGCTAGAACATGGTTTATCCTCTTGTAACACGCTCTGACAGGTACATTCATTTGCTTGATCTGGAGATCTACATCTCTCAGCAGGACCACATCTATCATCATCACCCCTAATCTTGGTTCCTGATTCAGAGTACCTTGCATCACAATCTTCCCCAGTCTCTCTTATATCATTCCCGCAAATATTTGAAGAAGGTGTAGTAGTATTTGAGGGTCTAGTTTCATTAAAAGGTCTTGTTTCATTACCTGGCCTATTTATGACAGAACCTGATGAAAATACTGACCAAACAGTAAATGAGGTATCCCTTAAATCACTATTCCAAGAACCAAATGAACTACTCCTATTATTTGTATTTTGTTCTCCTTTTATCCATTGAATACCCTTAGTTCCACTAGGGGAATTTTTTCCTAAAGCTAAAATAGCAAAAGCTGTATTAAAAATATTGCCATCCCAACTACCAGTGAAATTGCTCTGTTTTCTTATAAGCCAGTCAGAATAAACTTTATCATTAGTTATCATATAAAGAATTGATCTGTCCACAATATTATCTCTTCTAGCATTGCTCCTTAAGTAAGAAGTTGTATATACCTGATTTTGTTTTCCAATTTCGCTTAACACCCATGATGCATAAGCTGTCTTGTCATAATCACCAAAATATGCATTCTGGACAATTAAAGTAGCTCTATTTGTATTTTGCTTATCGTCCATAATATAATAGTTATTACCAGTATTGTAAAGCAAGGATATATCTGAATTTCCCAAATTATTGCAATTAACTAGGACTTCTTCATAATAATCTAAATTAAATCCAGCACATGACTCAAGATCTATCCAGGAGCCCCAACCATCTCCATTCTGATCTAAATCACAGCTTGCCCCAGTGCTATTAACGTTAAATGAAACTGGCTCTGAATCACTTAAACTTAAACCACAGCTGCCTAACTGATCTGTTCTAATTTGAACTAGCCATCTACCCTGATTTTGAGCTTTTATTTGTTGCTGCATTAACCAATTAACGCTACTTTCAACATTTTTGTTATTTCTGTGTAAGGCAAGAATAGCTAAACTTGTGTCATAAACATCATTATTCCAAGAACCATCCCCACTTCTCTTTGAGGTTAGCTCATTTATACCCTCTTCAACATTATAAGCATTGGCACTTAATGCTAATATTGTATAAGAAATTTCATCGTTACTCCCACTCCAATCCCTCTCCAAGACAGTCTTATTAATCCATTTCAAAGATGCATCAAGATTGAAATCATTGTCAGCAAAAACAGAATCCACAAATAGAAATATTAACACTGCAAATATAAGCCCAGTTCTAAATTCCATCCAAGATACCTCTTTTATTCTTAAATATGATGAATAATTTAAAAAGGTTTCTATTAATTATAATATATGCAAATCGCTCAAATTAAGAGATTACAATACCTTGACAAGGGCAAGAGATCATTAGTATTTGTAGGTATGCTAAAAAATCAATGTGTAGCAGTCAAAGTTTACAAAACTTCGGATGCAACAACAAGAGCAAAGAAAGAAGCTTATTTTATGAAACTGTTAAATAGCAAAAATATAGGTCCAAAATTCCTTTCTTTACAAGATGATTTCATAGTTTATAATTTTATCCGTGGTGAAAGATTTAGTAATTGGGTTAATTCTGCTTCTAAAGAAGCCATTATTTTTGTTCTGAAAAAAATTATGCTACAATGCTTTCAATTAGATTTATTAAAAATAAATAAACTCGAATTTCACAATCCAAAAAAACATATATTAATTGATAAGAACAATTCTCCAGTATTTATTGACTTTGAAAGATGTTATTTTACTAAAAATCCTAAAAATTTAACGCAATTTTGCCAATTCCTTACTTCACCCTTTATGCAAAGTATTCTTATCAAAAAAAATATTAATGTAGATAAAAAAGTATTGATAAAAAATCTTAAGTTATATAAAAAGAATATTTCTAAGAAGACTTTTCAAAAAATAGTTAGTTTTTTTTAAAACCTTCATATTTTACTATAACTTCCTTTGTAAATCCTTAAGTTTCTGTCTGGACAAAACATATGATTGCATACTTATCACTTTAGATTTGTAACTTTTATCTAAAATCTTTATTTGTCTCTGCAATTTATTATAGATAATTCGTCTATGCCTGTCACTTAATTTCTTGTTAGCATATTCTCCAGCTAATTTATTTAGTTTTTCTACCTGGTATTTTTCTAAATGTCTTAATCTAAATTGTTGTTTTATTATTAAAATTAGAATTAGAATAATTAGAAAAATAAGTATCCATACTGCAAATGGAATTGGTTTAGATAGTTGCATTGCTCCTAGATCCTCACCTTCTTCAAATATTTTCTTTTGAGAACTTATTATAGGAGGAAGTTTACTTGGTTTCTTGGGTATTTGAATAAGTGTAAAAACAAGGTTAGTATTGTCCATCTCTACTTTAAGGTCAGGCTTCAAGTCTCTATTGAAATCTATGGAAGTAATTTCATCCGGATATATGTTAAAATCTATCCCTTCAAGACTTAACCCAATTGTTTTACCTGCAATAAGCTTTTCAACCTTCATTTCATATCTATCTACATCAGTTAAAATAATAACAATAGTATCACCAAAACCTACAATAATATTATATCTATCTTTAATTCTAAAATCTAATATGTGTGTTACTGGACCTTTACCTCCGCCTCCTCCTCCACCACTAACTCCTCCACCTGTAGTTCCTTCTGATGGAACAACTACTTCAACACCTACGATGCCTGTTTGTTCCAAAGGTACTTTTCCCGACAAACTTGCTTTTTCTTCCGCTTTGAAAGAAATTAAAGTTGTGCCTATTAAGGAAAATATCATTAACCCTATCATTAACAATGCAAGAAAATTATTTGAAGGCTTCTTCATTATTCTAATATCCCTTTTAACAATTTAAATAGTTTTCCAAAAATATACCTTTATAGTGGCATTATAAGCTCCATTTGGTATATCCTGTGGTGTATTAACTAATGCAGTAACTGTCCTATTTTCTCCATATTTCATAACAAATTTGTTATCAGAAATTTTTAGGTACTTTGCTAATGGACCATATGCTTTTATAACAACAAGACATTCATCACATTTATAATTTTCAATCTGAAAATCTCTTTTTCCAGATCCCCCTGCAAAAAAAGTGCCAAAATATAACTTATCTGTATCAATATTAAATCCTAAATAATCGCCAATTGTTACCGTTGCTTCAATAGTTTTAACTTCTTCAAGAAATATTACACTTAACAGTGGTATTACTAATATTATTAAGACAATTAATATAATTAGATACTTTAATTTCATTTCTTCTTTAATTTCTTCTTAGACTTAATATGGTTGTATATTAAAATTGCAACTAATATTATTATTATTAATATTAATATTCCTTGAGTTGACAAGATTGTATTTATCCACGACCTGCTAACTTTAATTTCAAAACTTTTTTTCTCAGATTTATTCATATAAAAAACTTCTACATCAAGATTATATAAACCTTCATCAACATCTTTTAAATCTAAAAATACAGGAATTTCTTTTTTATCCCAGGGTCCAAAATCAGTATTTGCACTACGTGCCTCGATTTTCTTTCCATTTTGATCATTTAATGCAACAATAGAGTATACATTATTTATAATCTGATTCCATTTGCTCTGAGAAATTACACCAACCTTATTTATTTTTCCTTTTTCATATTGTGTTTGGTTCAATCCAAGAATTTCCATTTTGATATCTCCTACCGTAAAAGTTTTGCTTGCTTGTGTAGTTTTCTCAGCATAATACAAAGTTGCCACAGCATTATAAACTCCTAAGTTCCAATTTTTAACAAGGTAACTAGCATAAATGCTTTTAGAATCAGTACTCACAATATCAAAAGGATCAAGTGTCAAAACACCCATGCTTTTATTATCCTTCAAATCAAAAAATTCAACATTATTTTTTACATTATATTCATCATTAGTTCCCAAATTCTTAACAAACAAATTAACCTTAACTTCTGTACCGGCCTGAACATTGTCCTCAGTATTAAAATATAATTCTAGGTAATCTCCAGGATATGGAACAATAACATTTATAGTAAAAGCAACCTCCGGTATTGCAACCACCCCCCTGCCACGCAATTCCTCCGGCATACTCTCCTTTATTTTTACATAGCCAGTATGTGTTCCAGGTTCTAGTTTATCAGGTAGTTTTAATAAGAAATTCACTCCTGTATCCCCCTTAGGATTAAGAGTAAAATTTGTTTCTAATAATTCAATATATTTTGTTAATTCACCATCTTTAGAAACAGTCAGATATTTAATTTCCTCATCTTGATTTGAAACACCAACAGAATATTCTTTTACTGAATTTGGCTCAAAAAAAACCGTTATTTGCGGTGGTGTTATAACTGGAGAAGCAATTGCTGTCTCGCCATAGCTGAATAAAATCAATAGTAAACAGAAATTAATTATAAATTTCTTTCTCATAATCAAAATTATGGTAGACAGTGATTTGTACAAGTAGCAGTAAATGTTAGAATTGATTCTCTTTGACCAGCAGGTTCATTTGGCGGAACACTTGTATTTACGTGGAATGAATTTGTATCATTTGAACTATCAAAATCTAAGTAGGCAATTATTACAAACGAATTACCTAACAAATTTGTATAGGTAGGTAGTGTTGTATTTGATTTCTTGCTGCAATTTCCATCAAAAGTAGTATTTCCACAAGCTGCCTGATAGTAAAAAGTCGCAAGAGCTGCACTTTGGTAGAGTGTAGCAGCAGAAACTGATATGTTAATTATTGAATTTCCATCATTTGTAATATTAATAGGCGGAGGACTTCCATCTTCAGTATTATCCTTATCATTAGGGTTTAACCTTGAAAAATTAATATAGTTTAAACTATTTTGAAATGAAAATGCAACTGTACTATTAACAGTTACATTAACAATACCTTGTTGTGCACCAAGATAGCCTGTAAGCGGACTTAATCTTGTTAAGCTTATCCAGGTACCAATAACAGAAAACAAAATAGCTGCTACAATTAATAAAACTAAGAAATTATTACTAATTTGAGTATTACTCTTTTGATTTTTTGAATTAGAATTATCTTTCAATCTTACACCTTCTTTAATTATTTCACCTAGTCTCACTAGTTTCCGAAGTTTCTGGATTTACAACTGTAATACCTACTTTTCCAGAGTCAACACTCTTATCTTGTCTATTTATTATTATAGTTTGACCAATAGGTATATTATTTGAATTTATGTAAACAAGGTAGGTTCCCATAAAAGATACTACTACTGCAACAACCACTAATATAATTACTACCTTATCTGAAACCTC
>Ga0209542_10006390_pt1 | contig 22953 bp, 23 predicted proteins | sample RifCSPhighO2_01_FD_184028 | JGI IMG/M metagenome (GOLD analysis project Ga0209542, IMG submission 184028) | Soil microbial communities from Rifle, Colorado - Rifle CSP2_plank highO2_0.1 (SPAdes) (version 2) | ecosystem: Environmental > Terrestrial > Deep subsurface > Rock core/Sediment ... | reverse complement strand
TATCTTCCTAGCCTGATAGCTCGTTTTACCTTCTTCTTTTGCCCTTAGAGTGTCAATCAGGCTCTTTTTAGTGAATTTCACTGGCTGGTATAAACCAGCCTCGAGAACTAATTTTCGGATAACACAAGCTTCCTATTTTTAGTAAGTTTTATATAGTGTTTTATAATCTGGCTTCTATGGTTATTTTACAACGATCCGATTTAAGAAAGCTGAGAGAGAACCATGGGGGAAAGAAGATCGTTATTTGCTCTGGGACGTTTGATTTGACCCACGCTGGACACGTGTTGTTTTTTGAAGATTGCAAAAATTTGGGAGATATACTTGTTGTGTGTGTTGGTGATGATAAGACTACCAGGAAGTATAAGGGAAGCACCAGACCTATTCTTAATGAATCTGTGAGATTAAAAATGGTTGATTCTTTGAAGCCAGTCGATTATACTTTGTTAGATATACCGCCGCAGGATGGAGAATATGGCAAGAATACTCTTTCGGTTCTCTTCCCTATCTTTGAAGTTTTACAGCCAGACATCTGGGCGGTAAATGAAGATGCTTTTGATATTCCGCATAGACTTGAGATAGCACAGAACTATGGTATGGAGTTAAAGGTATTGAAGAGGACTTGTCCAGACTCATTCGAACATATTTCTACTTCGAAAATATTAGAAAAAATTAAAATGTTTGGTTAAGCTCCTTTTTTTCTAAATTCGGGGGGTCGATCGTCTAAGATTAAGTCCTCTTTAGATCCTGAAAGATAATGTTCGACTATCTTTTCTGCTGCGTATGATGGGAGCATACCAAAAGTGAACTCGGGTTTTGTCCGTATTCTGCTTGGAAATATGCTGAAAATAGAAACATTTGTTCCTTTTGCTTCTTCTCGTAGTGCTGTTATAAATGCGCGCAATCCCCATTTTGTTGAACAATAGATCACTCTTGCTTTTTGAATTTCTAAGCCCGAAATTGAATTTATGGCAATTATTGAGCCTTCTCTCCTCAATGAGAACTTTTTATAAAATTGCCTGGCTAGAAGAATGGAAGAAAGGTAATTGATGCTTATGATTTCTTCAACCTGTTCTTCTGATAATTCTGAGAATTTTCCATTGATATCTAGACCAGCATTCAAAATTACCGATTCTGTGAGCAGAGAATCTGTCATTTTTATTAGGTCTTCCCTTGTCTTTGCCTGTCTAATATCACCCTTGACTTTGTAGCATTTTCTTCCCAGAAGTTTTATTTCTTTTTCGACAGATTGCAGGTTTTCTTCATTTCTTCCTGTGATGATAATATTATATCCTTTTTTTGCAAACTGCAAGGCGAGCTCTTTTCCTAGTCCTTTGGTCGAACCTGTTATCAGTATTGATTTGTTATACATTTTTCCCCCTCTTTTGCATATAGCTATGCATCCTATTTATTATTTCTGAAGCTATTAGTTTCCTATATTTTCCTGAAAAAAATAAGAGCAGGGCAAGATATATTGGTAAAAATAACTTCCTATTGTGAAATATATATACTAAATCATTTTCAAATTTTGGTAAGTATTGCTTTCCTATATTTATTACTGGTGGATATTTAGATTCTTTCATTTTAATCAGGGGTATTGAAACTAGAACTGTATTCTCTTTTGAGATTAAATTGTCTTCATTTTTCAAGAGATATTTTTTTATTTCTTCAACATTCTTTAGGAAAAAATCCTTCTTAAAAACTAATTGATAGGGTACGATACACTTATGAAATTCCTTTTCTGATTCTTCATAGGCGGAGAATGAAGCGAAACAGAGATAGTTTCCTATCATTTTGTTATAAATATAATAGTCGCAGCAGCTTATATCTTTTTTTGATTTTATCAGAGAATGAATCTGCAGAAAATCTCGATAATCTGATTTTACTACTGAATCGTCTTTGAAAGAGACATAGTCATTGTCCTTCAATTTATTTGACAAGTAGGAAGAGTTTTCTTTAAGCTCGGCTGTGGTCAAATATCCTATTTTACCAGTTTCTGTTTCAATTTTTGAAATTTTTTCTTCCTTGTTTTTCTCTATCTTTTCAAATATGTTTCTTAATTGATTTTCATATGAAAACTGATAAACTGTTTTTTTGTATGCATTTTTTGCTATTTCTTCCCTTTCTTTTTCATGCTTGAGGTAGTAGTTTATTTTTTTTAGAAGGTATTCATTGGTATCAAACAATACACACTCGTTTTCTTTGAACAAATCCCTATACCCTTTAAAGTACTCGGTAATTACAAAAGATTTACAAGCCATTATTTCAAATATTCTGCTGTTGTAGTGCAATTCACCGAAATAATTTCTTGTGAATGATAGGTTAATTTTACTCTTTGAAATAAACTCTGTGCTCTCTTCAGTGGTTAGCTTTCCCAAATAATCTTCTTTAAACTCTGGGTATTTTTCCCATCCTGCCCCTGCAACTTTTACTTTTATTCCGTTATCTTTCAAATATTTTATACATTTATATCTGTTTGACTTTGGAGTTCCTATAAAACCAACATCGTATTCTTTCCGGACATTTAAAGGATGATATTTTGAAGTGTTCGCTCCGAGTATTGAGTATACGTTTGAAATTCCTTCTTTTTTATATATGCTTTCAAAATTCTTTTGAAAAATAAGACAATAATCAAAAAATAATGCGTAATATCTTGAAAGGTTTTCAAAGGTTACATCATCATCTCCGAAGAAGCCAATTAGTTTTGTTTTTGGGGAAATTTCTTTTATTTTATCAAAAAGGGAGAGGTTAAATTCGTCATAAATCAACCAAAAGAAAATATAATCTGGTTTTTCCAACCGTATCAATTCAATAAAGTTATTATTCATCTTTTCTTTTCCGTGCAAATAAATCTGTTCTTTTGGATCGAATGAAATAACGGTCTTTATGACTTTTTCAAAGGAGTCGATCCATTGATTTAGAGCGTAGAATTGATCATGGCATGACCATGCTGCAAATACTATCTTTTTGTCTATCTTTTTCATAGTTGTTTGAAAAGAAACCCATTTATATAGATATAATGAAGTTAATTATATAAATGGTATATACCTTCCTAAAGCTGACTTTTTTGTGTAGTCTATTAATGAGCTGCCAATATACTTGCTTTTTGTTAGCGACTTTGCAAGCAAAAGTGACAGGTGGAAAAGAAACAGAGGGCTTTTTGCTTTTATTGAGGAACTTAAGAGATACATAAATCTTGGTTCAAAACATTTCTTCATCTCTTTTACGTTTATCTTTGAGATTGATCTACGGATAACTAATGGGAATGATAGGAAAACGACTTCTTCTTTTGAAGGTTCAATATTTTTCTTTAATTGGTACATTTTTATTAATTTTGAGAGATTTTTAAAAAAATACTTTGAAGTTACCATCAGTTGATCGAGAGAGATCAACTTTGCAAAATCCTCTTTTTTTAATGTATAAAACGCATTCTTTGTTTTACAAAGCGTGTAGTTCCCTAATAAAGGATCTTTTATGTAATAATCGCAGCAGCTTATATCTTTTTTTGATAGAATAAGCGATTTCTTCTGAAGAGCAGATTTATATCTTGAAAACTGGCAATTTTCTAGACTAAATTGGATAAATGAAGCATTTTTTGCTTTTTCTTTTAGATAGAGTATATCTTTTTTTAGATCTTGAGCAGTTATCGTAAGGATGTCCTCCTCTTTTTCTTTCCATGTTATTTTTTTTCCTTCTTTCTTTGATAAGTCATTGAAGATTTCATTCAATTCGTAGAATCGATCATATTTTTGCACTATCTTTCTGTATGCTCTTTGAGCTATATCTTCCCGCTCTTTTTCGTGCTTGATGTAATGATTTATTTTTTTTAGAAGATCTTCGTTTGTTTTGAAATAAACCATTTCTTTTTCAGGTTTGAAAAACTTGTGATACTCGTAGTAATCCTCAGCTAATTGGAATGAATTGCAAGAGGCTATCTCAAATACTCTCCCTGTAAGGTGAAATTGCCCTTTTCCCACACCTCCTTTGTTAAAACTGAGGTTTATTTTTGATTGATTTATTATTTTTATTAAGTCGGTTGAATTTAGATAACCTCCCCAGTACTCTTTAAACTCTGGGTATTTTTCCCATCCAGCCCCCCAAAGATTAACCTTTATCCTTTTATTTATCAAATATCTGATGAATTCTGAGCGGTCGTTTCTGGGAGCTCCTATGAAACTCACTTCATACTTTTTTTCTAGTTTGAGAGGTTTATATTGATCTAAATTGACTCCTATTGACACATAGGCATTTTGAAATCCGTTTTCTTTGTATTTTTTTAGATATTCTCTTTGGTATATAATTTGTGCATCAACAAAAAGAGATAGATAACTTGAATATGATTCGAACTGATAATCATCATCTCCTGAAAAATTGATTAGTTTTGTTTGGGGAGAGACTTCCTTTATTTTTTCTAATACTCCTAGAGGAATTTCATCACTAATCATGTTTAACAGGATGTAGTCGGGATTTTCTTTTCTGACTTTCTCTAAAAGGTGTTGATTCATTTTTTCTTGTCCATAGTTTATTCTTTCTTTTTTTGGTTCAAATAGGATTATGCGGTTGAATAATTTCTTCAGGGGATCGAACCAGTTTTGAATCGAGTATTCGTCCCAAAAGGCGATTAATAGAGTGTTTCCTTTGAAAGAGGGGTTTTCCTTATGTTTCTGCATAGACTAGTGCGAAGCTTTGGTATTATAAACATTTATTTAGTGCATTACTTGTTTTTTTTCTTTTTTATATATTTTTAACTATCTATATTTTTATAAAGGAAATATATACATTAACTCTATGAATCTTGAACATATAGAGGAGACTGTCGAATGGCTAAGATCGTTTGAGAGAGGAATTGCTGCACTATTTATTTCCGGTAGTATTAAGTCTCCTGTTCATTTTGCTTCTGGGAACGAATCTCAACTTATTCGTTTGTTCAGGGGTTTGCGACCAGGAGAATATGTCTTTCACACCGATCCATATAATCGAGATGAACGTGTTTTAGATGGTAAATTTGAAATTCCCTCAGGGCTTCCAGAGAACCACCCTGTCTTTAGAGGGATTAAACCTCAAGACCATCTGTATTTGTCGTATAGGTGCCACTACCACTCGCTTCTCAAGGGAGTTCCGAAGGAGCATTTACAAGAAGAAATTGTAAAGGGAAGGAGTATGTTCTTTATGAATTCTCTCTATAATATTGTCACCACAGCTATTGTGCCTGGGCAAGTAAGTATTGCACTTGGTGCTGCTATGGGTGTAAAACTAAAGGGCATCGATAGTCACATATGGGCATTCTGCGGAGATATGGCTGCTGAGACAGGTATATTTCATGAATGCACTAAATATGCTAGGGGGCACGCCTTGCCGATTACTTTTGTTGTGGAGGATAATAGTTTGAGTGTTGATACTCCGACTACCGTAGTCTGGGGCGGCACTAGTCCGATTACGGGAAACAATATCATTAAATATTCCTACAAGAGTGGCGTTCCTCATCAGGGTGTTGGTAAGGAGGTTGGGTTTTGATGACTTCGTATCGAAGTGAGGTCAGTAAAGCTATGCGTTTCCTTGCTGAGGACTCTAGAGCAATATTTCTTGGTCAGACTGTGGGATATCCCGGAAGTCGATTTACCTATGGCACTCTTGAAGGAATACCTATGGATAAACGAATTGAACTGCCTATAATGGAAGAAGCTCAGATGGGCATGTCTATTGGTTTGGCTCTTCAAGGATATGTTCCTATCTCCATCTATCCTCGATTTGATTTTCTTCTATTAGGTTTGAATCAGTTAGTGAATCACCTTGACAAATTTAATGAAATGTCTAGTGGAGAGTACAAGCCTAAAGTCATTATACGCACTATTATTGGAAGCACTAAACCATTGAATCCCGGTCCACAGCATCGGCAGGACTATACTTCTGCGTTAAAATCTATGCTTACTGATGTTGATGTAGTGAAACTTGACGATCCAAGCTTAGTTTTTGAGACCTATCAAAAGGCATTGGATAGCAATCGATCAACTGTTGTTGTAGAAAATGGTCAACTGCATTGAATAGTTCATTTTTTATGTCAAGGAACTTGACAGAAAACCACCTCCCCTGAGAAACCTCTTGTTTCTTAGGCCATCAAGAATCCTAGATTCTCGAGGCTTTAGGGTGTGGTCGTTCCTTGAGCACAAGAGAATTTCTCAGAGAAATTCTCTGTGCAGAGAAATCCATAAAAGATTTCTCCTGCATCCAAACCTCAAGAATGCTCGTACATTCTTGATGGCGCTCAAGAAAATGGTTCTTGACGGCACGAGTGCCTGTTTCAAACCCCATCCATTTATGGTGGGGTGGCACATCATGCTTTTGATTTTAGAGTGAGTTGTTTACTGTCCAGATTTTAGTTCCTGCAAATTCAAAATTGAAATCCATTATTTCTCCGCCTTCTGATTTCAATGATGATTGCAGTTGATTTCTCTTTTTTGGTGAATGAAAGAACAGTATATACCCTCCACCACCAGCTCCAAGCAGTCTGCCCCCTATAGCACCGTTTCTTCTTCCAACTTCATATAATTGGTCTATTCTGGGATTTGAAATTCCTTTTTCTAACTTTCGTTTGTTTTCCCAAGACTCATGCAGTAACTCACCAATTTTTCCTAATTCGTTTCTTAAGAGCGCGTTTTTAATTTCTATCGCGATATTTTTCAGCCTATGTAGTGGAGCCACTAATTCTTCTTGGTTCTCTTTAAAATTCTCCTCCTGCCTTGTATGAATATCTCCAGAAAAGTGAGAGCCCCCGACATAGCAAAGCGTTGTGTGCTCGCTCAGTTCATTTACTACTTCTTCTTTGAGTCTGAGAGGGTAAATTATAGTTCTCTCTTTTTCAAATTCCATAAAATTGAATCCCCCCGTGATTGCTGCATACTGATCCTGCCATCCTCCCTTTATATTCAGCTCTTCCCTCTCTGCCTTGTATGCTATTTCTGCTATTTTGTAATCGTCATGTTTCGTATTTTGAAGGTAATTCAACATGCTTGCAATAAGCACAGCCATTGAGGCGGATGAACCTAGACCTCTTCCAGGAGCTAAATCGTTATGAAGATATAATTCAAATCCAAATTCTGGCTTCATTATTTTTATTATTGCTTTTATAAGATCGAACTTTCCGTCATATTTAATTTCGTCGAGTGAATACATGACTACATCTGGTCCTTGAGTTATATCGGAATCTATAATCACCTTATAGTCTGCACGCTTGATGAGTGTAGCGTAACAATATTTATTTATTGTTGCGCTTATGACTGCGCCACCATGCTTTTCGAAGAAATAGGAAAGATCTGTATTTCCTCCGGCGAAACTTATTCTAAGCGGAGCTTTCCCCCGTATGACTGGAAATGATTCGTTTTTTATTTTTTCTACATGAAACTCTACATCCTTAACTATACCTAATTCATTAATGATGGGTAAACAATTTATACCGCTTAATAAGAGCATATTTATTTTGGTGGCATCGTCAGTAGTCTTTCCCACTATGGGATCTTTTACCATCGCTTGTTCCAATCTGTCAGTCAAACCGCCCCCAGCTAGCAGATATTCTTTTATCAATCTCTCATTAATAACGCCTAATAACTTATGATCAGAATCTACAATCATGATAAGATTTATACCGCTTCTGCCTATTTTTTGAAATGCTTCTCTGACTGTTAAAGTTGGAGGGAGAAAGAGAGTGTTCATGACATCTTCTTTAAATTTCTTGTAGGTTTCCGGCTGTGCAACGTCCATAAAGTAACCATTGTAATTGTACCCCCAGAGCATACCGCGATCAGCCAATATAGGAAACACTTCTTTTTCTATTGAAGTAAATTTGTTTGATTCTATGAAATCAAAAATGAGTGGTTCAAATAAATAGACTCCGCTGTTGATCAACCCAGTGGTGTTATTATTCTCTGAGAAAGAGACAATTTTATTTTCTTGCATTATAACATTTCCGTAGTGCAAGTCGCTCTCGGTCTGCTTGACAGCCATTGTTGCGATACTCTTTTTATGATTATGAAAAGAAATAAATTCATTTATGTCTATACGTGAGTATGAGTCTCCGTTTAAAACAAGGAATGTATTATCTAGATATTTAGCTGCATTCTTTATTGCGCCTCCAGTTCCTAATGGGACGTCTTCATCAGCATAAGTTATATTTACTCCAAATCTCCGCCCATTACCGAAATAAGACTTTATTTTATCTGCCCTATAGTGTACGGTAAGTATTATTTCCTTGATTCCTTGCTCTTTCAGCAATCGTATTTGATGCTCTAAAAATGGCTTGCCTGCAATGGAAATCATAGGTTTAGGAAGATCTCCAAGCACCGCAGCTAGACGTGTACCAAATCCCCCTGCAAGTATAACGGCTTTCATATTACTCTAACTTGCTCTCAGAACGAGAATCCTTCTTTTTTATCATCAATTTAGAATTCTGTCTGACTTTTAAACATTTATCTTTGCTGATATATAGGTCGTTTATATAGCTCTTCAACTCATATTATCGAACGCAACATCTCTAGATATATATTGATCAGAACGCAGCGTCTTTGGTTCTATCGGTATTTTCCCCTTAATTTCTTTTATTAGCTCGTCCGCTATTTCTTCGCTGAATTTCGCTGTATAGTGTCCATAATCAACATAGAGATTGTCTTTCCTTCCTTTTTGCATATCAGCTAACCAAATGATATCTCCCTCTTTTCTCTCTTTGGAGCTTGAAAGCATAGTGTAATATTCAATTGACTTCTCCCATTTTGGAAGACTAAAATCAATCAGGTCTCTCTTGCATAATAAATGGCTTTCACAGGGATAGTTATACACAGGTATTGGCTGAATTACAAAGTGAGTAGTTACGTTAAAGGAACTACCGACGCTCCTTGATACTTTTAGGTTATGTAGGTATCTCTCTACAATTCTGCTCGCATTCTTTTCATAACTATCTTCCAATCCATTATTTTTCACAAATCGGTTATAGAGATGGTTTATAACGATCGCAGAGGCTGTTCCTGAAAAGAGATAACCTATCTTCTTATTTCCTTCTGCATAATCTGCAAATTTATCTTCATAGGGATACTTATCTCCAATATGGTCGTTCAATCCGTCTATAAATATGACTGTATCGGGAGTTTGTTTTTTTTCTACCAGCAGCTTGATAAATAGCGTTCTTTCGACTGAACTATAGTAATGCGGTCTTGCAAAGTTATATACACAGATGTCGTTTCTCTTTAATTCTCTCCTTAAATTCTCCTGCATTATTGAAGCAATTGTTTCGTTGTCGATGATACCTGAACCAAATGCCGTTGAACCTCCTAAAATAAAAATGTTGTAGTTGCTTTTTCTTATAGGATATTCACATTGGTCTTTTATATATCTGAATCCTTCATTGTCTACATTCACAAATGTTCCATGGTGCTCTTTCGTTCTAAATCCTGTAAATGTATCGTATACGAAAGGAAGATGATATTTGTCGTTTTCTTTTATTATTTCCTTCCTGACCTCTTTTGAGGATATGTGTGGATAGGCTTCATCTAAAATTTCTTTATTAAAACTGCTTTCTGAAAATACAAATAGCTTTCTTAGAGTAGGGTTTGCAATGGAAAAAAAGAGATTCATCAAGAGTATGAAAACCAAGGTATTTAGCAGGATTATTGCGATTGCTACGTATATCTTTCTTATTCTATGAATCCTGTTAAAATCTCCTTCTTTTCTTTCAAAATCCATTTTTATCCTACTTTTATAGTCTATAAATATATATTGTTAGTCTAGAATAAAGAATAAATAAACGGGGAGAGGGTGCTTGACTGACCAGCCACTATAAGGAATCCGACTAGGAGCAGTAAAATAAGTATTGGTATTAACCACCAGGCTTTTCGCTCCATTAAAAAATGCCATAATTCGCTAAGCAATGTTCTGTTACCATCCATCAAGAATTTTAGATCTGATCATTTATATAGTTTATTGTTGCTAATCCGTTGCTATTCGTTCGCTGTCCCATTCGTCTTTTTTGTTTTCTTCTCGTTTAATAAGCATATTTCCGATTATTAGTACATCTATCCCTGTACCCATCATACACTTGTATGCATCATAAGGTGAGCAGACTATTGGTTCTCCTCGAATGTTAAATGAGGTATTAATAAGAATTGGTATTCCGGATAATTCTCCAAACTTTTTTATTGTTTTATAGTAGAGGAGATTGTTCTCTTTTCTTGCAGTCTGCAACCGGCCACTCCCATCAACATGAGTAACAGCGGGGATTAGTTTATGCCATGACTTTCTTATAGGATATACTCCTAACATGAAATCTGTCAGGTGGTAATCAGCTTTACCACATTTAAAGTATTTTGATGCATCTTCAAGACAGACTGCAGGAGCAAACGGTCGGAATATCTCTCTGTGCTTGACTTTTTCATTTAAGATCTCCTTCATTTTTTGATTACATGGGTTTGAGAGTATACTTCTTCCTCCGAGCGCCCTTGGTCCCCACTCCATCCCGCCTTGGAACCAACCAACTACTTTATTATTTGCTATCAATGATGCAGAGGTTTCTATGATTTCTTTATCAGAATTGAATGTTGTATATATAATAGTGTGATCGTCCAATATCTTCTTTATTTCTCCGTTTGTATATGCTGGTCCGAGAAAGGGATTAATTAAAGATTCTTTTCTTTTATTATTAAAGAGCGTGTGATAAATGTAGGAAGCTACTCCAATACTTGTTCCTCCATCTCCAGGATCTGGTTGAGCCCATACTCCTTTATATCTCGCTTCTTTAATCAACTTGCCGTTGCATACGCTATTAAGCGCTACTCCCCCAGAGATGACTAATTTATCGCATCTTGTTTCTTTTTTTGCTTGTTTCGCTATCTTAAATACACATTCTTCTAACAGCATTTGTAGCGCTGCAGCAATATCTTTATGTCTTTGCTCTAAGGCTGACTCTTTTGCTCGTATTGATCCCCCCAAAAGATCACAGAGTTTTTTTGAGGGCATTCTATCTTTATAATGATAGGTAAAAAACGAGAGATCCAATCTATAACTTCCATCTTCTTTTATGTCTATAACTGTTTTCAATTTTTTATAATATTCATTTTTCTTTTTATCCATGGTTCCATAGGGGCTTAAACCCATTACTTTATACTCTGAATTGTTTACCGAGAAACCAAGATACGCAGTTATTGTTGAATAGAGAAGACCCAGTGAGTGTGGAAATTTTATTTCCTTTAGGAGCTTTATCCTGTTCCCGTTTCCGATCCCATAGGTCGTTGTGGTCCATTCTCCCACTCCATCTATAGTTACTATTGCCGCTTTTTTGAATGGACTTGAGAGAAATGAAGCGGCGTGCGCCAAATGGTGATCTACAAATAAAATATCTTTCTTGTACTTAAGCTTTTTTTTTATTATTTTTACAACTCTTAATTTTTCTGTGAACCATGAGGGCATTGAGCCTACAAAGGTCTTATAACTTTTTGGGAAGGCATCGATGTGCTGATAAAGCCCCCTCTCAAACTTCAATAAGGGTTTTTCATAAAAACCGATAGTATCTATATCTTCAATCTTTAGGTTTGCACTCTTTAAACAAAACTCTACAGCATTTATTGGGAATGAAACGTCGTGTTTTTTTCTGGTAAATCTTTCTTCTTGTGCAGCTGCGACTATTTTTCCATCAATTAGCAAAGATGCTGAAGCATCATGATAAAAACAACAGATACCTAGAATTTTCATATTAATACTGTTTATAATATTCCTCCATTTTTTTCTTTTCTAAATTTAAGTCCAACCAATAGGACTTTCTTTTAGGATTAATTTCTTTTTGGAGAAATTCTTTTTTTATTATTTTTGAGGCTATAGCTGTTCCACCAACCCCGATGATATATACGAAAGTCAGTAGAATAGTATTTACGACAGAAGCAATAGTATTTCCAAATAGCTTTTGTCCTTTCTTGAATCCAATAAAAAAATCCGTTATTATTTTAGCCATAGTTGAATCAAATTTCCGAACAGAACAATACATAAGGTAAACGGGAGAATGTAAAATAAATTCCATTTTTCTGAAATTTTATTGGAGAAATCCAATATGAGGAAAAGAATCAAGCTGAACACAAAAAATGAAATTATATATCCTATTATTATTCCTGTTTTTTTAGGAGCAGTTGTTTGACCTCTATCCATTTTTTTTCCTATTGTAAACAATTTATAAATATATGTATTCTCTCAGGCTTTGCAAAGTTTTATATAGAATTAGAAGATGTTTTTTTATGATTTGTTTTTATTCCGTGTGCTGGAGAGTCGATGAAGAAGATTAGTAATTTAAAACAGAAGAAAGTGGCTTTGTATCCTCAACATACCAAATGGCACAGTGTTTACAACCCGACAATTGAGCTTCTTTCTAAAAACTATACTTTGATCTATCACCCTCAGAGTGGTGTGGTGAAGGAGAGTTTTTTCTCAAAAATTTCAAGAAATCCTACCGTGAGGCTGCTTTACCTTAAACTAATTAGACCGGTTATTTCATTTGAAGAACTAAAACTATTTTTTAAACCTAAGATGGAATTCCTAGAGCATTCTGACGTTATATTCTCATCAAATACTATTCCTCCTGGAGAGGATCCGTTCATACTTGATCTTGAGAATGTTACTGCTCTCGGTGGCTATGATTACAGACGTCTTAATAAGGAAAAAATAGAAAAACAGCTTTCCGATAAAAGGTGTAAAGCGATTATCTGCTGGAATGAGATTTCAAAGAAATCTCTTATTGAAACAATTAATTCAGATAAATTCAAGCATAAACTATTTGTTCTCCCTTTCTCAATTAAATCTTCTACAATAAAAAAACAATACTCCAAGAAAAAGGTGAATCTTTTATTTGTTTCCTCTGTTAATAACATCTATGATTTTGAGCTTAAGGGAGGTATAATTGCACTTGAGGCATATAAGCAGCTTGTTGAGAAATATCAAAATGTTTCTTTTTATGTTCGAGCTAAAGTTCCTAAAAAAATAAAAAAAATATATGGGGGATTGAGGGGTTTACATTTCATAGAAGAATTTCTACCAGAAAAACAGATGAGAACACTCTTCCTCAATTCTGATATTCTTTTTGAGCCTGTTCCTGGAATAAACCTTCTTTTGGATTGTATGAATTATGGGCTCCCTTCCGTTTGCTTTAATTTTTGGATGATTCCTGAAATGTGTTTAGATAGGAAGAATGGACTTATTGTAGATGCACGAAAGATGCTTGGCGATCCCCAGTATATAGAAGATTATCTCTGTCATTTGAGCCTACGGTGGATGAAATTATATTCACATACTATTGACAAAGATATTTTAGATGAATTTATATTAAAAACATCACAATTAATTGAAGATCCTGCTTTGAGAGAGAAAATGGGAAAACAAGCAAAGAAAATGGTCTCAGACAATGAAATATACTCTTTGCGAAAGAGAAATGAGAAAATCAAACAGATTTTCAATGACTCTCTAAGAAGTTAACGAACGATATATTTATTAATCTGTGTTTTCATTCAATTATGTGGTTGAATTAGTTCCTATTCACAAAGATGAGAGAGGGGAGATTTTAGCCGTGAAGGGATTGCTTGAAGATAATAGAGAATTTACTTTTTTGGGGGTTAAAGCTGGTTTTGCCCGAGGAGGTTGTTTGCATACAGAGGATGAATGGTTCGTAGTTATCAATGGAAAAATTAAAGTAGTTATTGGAAATGAAGAGAAACTATTTTCTAAGGGAGAGTCCGCGCTGTTGCCCAAGGGAACACCTCATGCTTTTGTTGGTGTTGAAGACTCGATAGTGGCTGAATGGGGTATTAAAACTCAGGAGAAAGAAAATGATATTAAAGACAAGGAGTTAAGAGAAAAAGTGGATTCAATTAACAAACAGAGAAGAGGGCGATAGTACTGTTTACAAGTTGGTGCTTGCTATTAGCTATGAAATTAAAAGAATATGAGGCTCTGTCGCTTTTGGATGAATCTGGCATTGTTACACCTGAAAGAGTGCTGTTGACTTCTTTAAAGCAGGCCGCCTCTATTTCATTTCCAAAATTAGTGATAAAGGCACAGACTTTAGAGAAAAAACGAGCAAAGAGAGGGCTTGTTATTATCTCTTCACTTTCGAATGCAATCGAAAAAATTACTCGTCTTTTGAATGAGGGAATGAGAAAGGGAAGTTTCTCTGAGGTTCTTGTTGAGGCGTATGTTGAACATACTCATGAATATTATGTTTCTTTTTCATTCGATACTGGTCGGCGTTCTCCTGTGATTATACTCAGTTTGGAGGGAGGAGTTGATATTGAAGATCTTGGAAAGAAAAACCCCAATAAAGTACTTATTCATACTATAAATTCTCTCACTGGACTAACAAAGAGGGAAATAGTAATTCTTCTTGAACAGTTACGTTATGACAAGGACAAAGAGAGTTTATCTGCGTTTATCCTTACGTTATATGATTGTTTTGAAAAAAATGATCTTTCCTTACTTGAAATTAATCCTTTTGTGTATAATCCCCTCTCTTCTTCTTACCTTGTTCTTGATGTGCATATGGCACTCGATGACTCGGCATTATCACGACACTCTTTTTCATTTAAAGAAAGAACTGGTTTACGTGAATCGAATGAACGTGAGAGGGCTGCACATGAAATAGACAAGAATGACTATCGGGGGGTTGCAGGTCGCACGTATTTAGATTTGGATGGAGATATTGCTCTATTGGCTTCGGGTGGTGGCGCTTCGCTTACGGCAGTAGATTCATTGGTTAGCTATGGAGGTAAACTTGCGAATTATACTGAGTACTCTGGAAATCCTTCAGCTGAGAAAGTGAAGAAGCTGACTAGTCTAACCTTGTCAAAGGAAGGATTATGTGGGTGCTGGGTTGTAGGTGGTACTGCTAATTTTACTGATATATATGAAACGTTGAAAGGATTTTCTCTTGGCTTGCTTAGTATTTCTCCTAAACCTACTTATCCTATTGTGGTTCGTCGTGCTGGTCCTCGGGATAAGGAAGCGTTTGCAATGCTTAGACAATTTGCACTCGCTCATGGTTTCGATATGCATCTCCATGATGAGTCTATCCCTATTAGTTATTCTGCAAAAATTATGGTAGAGCTGGGGCGCTCGTATAAAGAAAAGCATGGCAATACTCATCGATGAAAAAACACGGATTCTTGTCCAAGGGATAACTGGTAAACAGGGAGCGATAGCAACCAAAGAAATGCTTTCTTACGGGAGTAATGTCGTCTGTGGTGTTACTCCGGGAAAGGGGGGAGAATATGTTGAAGGGCTGTCGGTTTACAATAGTGTACGAGAGGCTCTGCAACTATCTGTGATAGATGCGTCAGTAGTTTATGTTCCACCATTTTTTGTGAAGAATGCTGTTTTCGAGGCGATAGATGCTGGTGTGAAACTGATTGTTATTGTTACAGAATGTGTTCCTCTTCATGATAGTGCAAAAATAATTGCTTATGCACGAGAGCATTCTGTGCGGCTTATTGGTCCAAGTTCTGTTGGAATTATATCGCCTGGTAGATCAAAAGTGGGAAGTGTGGGAGGTTTTGATCGTGCCTTCTCTCCTGGGAAAGTGGGAATCCTCTCAAAGTCTGGAGGAATGCTATCTGAAACTGCTCTCTTATTAACACAGAGAGGAATCGGACAGAGCACGGCTGTGGGAATTGGTGGAGATGTTCTCATCGGGTCAAGTTTTTCTGATCTTCTTTCATTATTTGAAAAAGATGAGGAAACCGATGCTGTGGTTGTTTTTGGAGAAATTGGTGGTAGTTATGAAGAAGAGCTGGCAGCATTTATAAAACATAAGAACTGTACAAAACCAGTTGTAGCATTTATATCTGGTGCCTTTGCGGATCATCTTCCCTCCATACCACTTGGACATGCGGGAGCAATTATTGAGGGCGCATCTGGAACTAGGACATCAAAGGTAAGTTCTTTAAAGGCTGCCGGAGTGCTAGTTGCAGAAGTCCACCATGAATTAGTGGATCTTCTTGAGAAGGCATTGTCATCATGGAATGGAAAACAAAAATAGGACTGTCAACTGCAAAGGAGACACTTGTCAGGGGGTACGATCTTGTTGATCTTATAGGTAGACTAACGTTTACTGAGGCAATCTACCTAGTCTTAAGGGGTGAATTGCCTGGTGCAAAAGAAGTTGAAATGTTGAATGCATTGTTTGTGGCCTCAATAGAACATGGTATTTTTCCTCCTTCTACCACGGTTGCTCGAATTGTTGCTTCTTGCGGCGCTGACTTCAATGATTCACTGGCTGCGGGAGTGTTAGCAATAAGTACGCATCATGGTGGGGCTGTTCAGCAGAGTGCCATGATGTTGCAGGAACAACTTTCTCTATCTGCTGAAGAAATTGTCAAAACGGCACGAACTGAAAAAAGAAAACTTTCTGGTTACGGGCATAAAATTTATACAACTGATCCAAGAACGATAAAGTTATTTTCCATTGCTGAACGCCTTGGATTTGGTGGAATATATGTTAAAAAATCACTTGATATTGAGAAAGAGCTTGAAAAACAGATCGGAAAGAAGCTATGCCTTAATATTGATGGAGCAATAGCAACAATCATTTCAGAATTAGGTTTTAGTTGGAAACTTTCTCCTTCTTTTTTCATACTACCTCGTATTGTAGGTATTTCGGCTCATATTTATGAAGAACTCTCTCAAGCAAACACCTATCGTCGTCTTGATGAAACTGGTGTGATTTATGAAGGCGAAGTAAAAAGAAAATTGCCTTGATTTCAATTGTGGTTTCTTCTTTTTTTCTACTTTTCTAGAATTCCTATGTCATCTCTATATTTTTTAACCTCTTTTTCAAATAGATAATTTCCTATTGCAACATATTTCAATGAAGAGTTATCCATGGTATGTAGTGCGTCTTCTGGAGTTAATACGTTTGGCTCTCCATGAAGATTGAATGAAGTGTTAAGAAGGCACCCAACACCAGTTAATTTTTTGAATTCTTTGAGGAGTAAGTGATATTCTTTGTTTGTTTTTGAGCTGACGAGTTGAGGTCTTATAGTGAGATCATAAGGGTGCATTGCTGCTGGTAAATCTTTTTTTGCCAGTTTTTTTGAGTGAAAGGTAATAGCCATAAAGGAAGCAGACACTTTCTTTGGATTATCAAAGTAAAGAGAGGCATCTTCTTCAAGCATACTTGGTGTAAAGGGCATCCAGAAATCTCTGTCTTTGATGGTTTCATTTAATATTCTGATAGTATCTGTATTGTTTGGATTTGCTAGGATTGATCTATTTCCTAGTGCTCGTGCCCCCCACTCGCTCCTTCCAGTACAACGAGCGACAATTTCCCCCTTTGCAAGCAACTTGGCTATATCTGCGTTTATAGATTTTGATTTTTTTATTTTATATTTTTTTTCTAGCTCATTGGTTTCTATTAACTTTTTTACATACTCTTCTTCGTATTCTGGACCTAGATAGAGATGGTTTATCTTTTGAGGTTCATACGTTTTATTTTGCTTTTTTGTTAGCATCAAACAACCGTAGTTGCAGCACCCAATAGCATTTGATTCGTCTCCTGCACTAGGCATGATGAACAATTGGGCAACTTCAGGCATTTCAGCTATTTTCTGATTTGCCTTTACGTTCATAAATACGCCTCCTGAAAGTGCGATTGAGTGAATGTTTGTTGTGCGTATTGCTTCTCTAATCCATTCCATAACTAACTCTTCGGTGAGTTTTTGCACTGCACCAGCTAGAGTGTCAAAACGAACGAACTTTAATTCCCTGTTAAAAAAATGATCTGCGAAAGGCATATTAAACTTTGAATGAAATTCGAGATCTTCTATCCGGAAGATCTTTTTTATTTTTTCATATACTTTCTCGATTGAGTGTTGTTTTGCATATGGTGCTAGACCCATTACCTTGAATTCGTGTTCGAGTGGCTTCATGCCTAACCAAAGTGTTGCAATGGCGTAAAAATAACCGAGAGAAGCGGATTTTTCTGTTGAAGCAATTGTTTTTATTCCGTTTCCATCTGCTATATTTACTGTTGCACTTAGTCCACTTCCTTCTCCATCAAGTGTGAAAATAAGTGTTTTTTTGTCTTTGGGGAGATTGGGGTAAGTAGCGAATGCGTGAGCATAGTGATGATCTATACATTCAATTTTTTCTTTGGTGTAGTTTAATTGTTTCGCAATCTCATTTTTTAGAGCTGCTCTTATTTTTTCTCTTTTATTTAGATATCTTTTCCTTTTTTGTGCTTGATAGAGTGAAAAGAGGGAAGGGAATGAATATCCTACTTTTGATAGAACTCTATTTTTGAGTGATTTATGCGTGTAGTCGTTTAGAAATTTCTTTCCGAAGTGTGGGTCGTTGTTTATTGGATAATGATCATCAAGCACGATTAAATCTACATCCTCTATTCGTATCTTTTGTTCTGATAAGACATATTCAATTGATTTGAAGGGTATTCCAGAATGATTTTTTATTCTTGAAAATCTTTCTTCACTCACACAGGAAGTAATCACTCCGTTATGCATGAGACAGGCTGTTGCGTTGTGCCCTATATTTAATCCTACAATATACATAGGTATTCCTGCCCGATATGCTATATAAGCCTTTTTGTGATTTTATCAATAGTTTCTTTCCAAATAGATCTTTCTTATTAAACCTGAGATAGTTCCTATATATCGTGCAGTCATGAATGCAAAAAGAGGGAAAAAGATTAAGACATCTCGTGTTGTTAGTATCTTTTTTACAACCATTAAGGGGATTGCTAGGGGTGTGAGTAGAGCTAGAATAAGAGGAATGAGATAGTTTAGTGGGGCGTTTCGTATGAAGAATGAATCTATTGAAGCTCCTATCCAGCGACTCTGACGAAATACTCCTTTTAGAGTGGTTGGGTTTTTGTGGTAACAGAGCGTATTTTTCGCAACTACTGGTTTTAGGCCGTGTTTATACCAGAGCGTTTGATCGTCAGCATACCCGTACATTGGATCAAATCCTCCCCTTGCAAGAAAGATATCTTTTCTTATGGCTCTGAAGATCTTCACCTTTTCTGCTGATTTTGGATTAACTCTGACTTTTCCCCAGCAACGAGACCAGAGATTTTCTGTGTTAACTACTATTTCTTGGTCATGTGTTGTACCAATCACTTCTTTTTTTATGGGAGCAATGAGATTTTTTAAATAGTCTTTTGAAAAAGTCATATCGGCATCTATAAAAATGAGTATCTTTCCTTTGGCTCCTTTGGCTCCAAGATTTCTTGCTGATCCTGGACCGTTATGGTTTTGATGAAGTACTTTTACTTTAGTATATCTTGCTACTATTTCTAGAGTATTGTCTGTTGATCCGTCATCCACTATTATAATTTCAAAATCTTTATGTGATTGTTTTTGGAGGCTTTCTACACAGGCAGCAATATCTTTTTCTTCATTATAGGTAGGAATTATGACTGATAGTTTTACCATACTGTTTTGTGGAGTATCTCTTTTTATAGTTTGCCTCTTCACAATCTATAAATAGCCTTTCTTTTTTAATTAGTTATGATTGAGAGAGCTGAGCACATACGAGAACAGTCTATTGCTGCAAAAATGAGCATTGACCTTTCTGCGGTTGTGGATGCGAGCGAGAGATTAACTGAAGCGTTAAAAAGAGGTAATAAATTGCTCGTTTGCGGCAATGGTGGCAGTGCGGGAGACGCTCAACATATTGCTGGTGAATTTATTAATCGATTTCTACTTGAACGAAAACCTCTACCATGTATTGCGCTTAGTACTGATAGTTCAGTTTTAACTGCTATAGCTAATGATTATAGCTTTGAAGAGGTTTTTTCTAAACAGATTGAAGCACTCGGTATGACTGGAGACTTTTTAATGGCCATTAGCACGTCGGGAGAATCGAAGAACGTTATTCGTGCAGTAAAGGCTGCAAGGGAGAAAGGAATGATTAGTATTGGACTGTTAGGAAGAAATGGGGGTTCGTTAGCGGCTTTGGTGGATATTCCTTTAATTGTACCAGTTATAGAAACTCCGCGTATACAGGAAGGTCATTTATTGATATTTCATATTATGTGTGAATTGGTTGAAGCAAACCTATTTGGGAAAAAATAACTTTAGATTTATATACCTAACGTGTCACTAGCTTTCATGAGAATACTGGAATTAACCAATTATACTGCAGGGGGTTGTGGTGTGGGAGCGAGAGTGTTAGCTGAGGCTGAATTGTTAGCTGAGCGGGGGCATGAGGTGGTTATCTTTTCTTCAAATCAGGTGAAGGGGACTCGGGAATTCTGCCCTTTAGAAGATCGAAGAGGGAAGGTGTTGATTCGACGGTTTTTGGCTCGACGGTTGGGAGGAGAGAGTTATCTTAGCTGGGATTTTTATAAGGAAGCCTTAGCGTTTAAGCCAGAGGTGATTATCGCGCATGCGTATAGACATAGTCATACTATAAAAGCACTGAAGATTGCAAAGAAACTGAGCTGCAAGGTTTTTTTGGTGACACATGCGCCGTTTTTGGAAAACGATAAGGCTAGAGGAGTGCTATCTCGATGGGCTGTTCGGTGGTATGATGGTTGGGTTGGTCCTAGTAGAAAATTAAATGAGTTTACTAAGGTGATTGCTATAACCAAATGGGAGCTTCCGTTTTTGGAAAAGTTAGGAGTTCGAAAAGATAAAATCGCGTATATTCCTAATGGTATTCCTTCTTTGTTCTTTACGCAGAAAAAGGTGAAGGAGCGGAAGAAGATTTTGTTTTTGGGTCGCTTGGCACCGATTAAGAAAATTGAGACGTTGCTTGAGGCGGTGGCGCTTATGAAGGAGAAAATTGAGGTTGATTTGGTTGGTCCGGAGGAGCCAGAGTATGGTGCTCGTTTAAGGGAGAAGGCTGAAGCGTTGGGTATTCAGGAGAGAGTTCGGTTTTTTGGTCCGTTGTATGACATGAAACAAAAAATTACGATGATTGATTCTTCGCGAGTGTTTGTGTTGCCCTCACAACGAGAGGCTATGCCTCAAGCGTTGATTGAAGCGATGGCTCGAGGCAAGCTGGTTGTTGCCAGCTCTAATCCGGGAAGCAGAGATATTATTATTCCCGAGAAAAATGGCTTTTTATTTGAGGTAGGAAATGTGGAAGAGTTGGCAGGTATATTGCAAGCATTGTTTGAGAAGGAATATGCGCGGGTTCGAAAGGAAGCAGTGCAATCGGTGCGGCAGTTTTCGTGGGATTTGGTTATTAATAAACTGGAGAGGGTTATTTCTGGTACGTAGTAGGATCTTTGAGGTTGGTCCAGTAAAACGCTTGTTTGCGAAGTTGACAGGCGAGGCAGGTGCCGCAGTGGATGTTTGCGGTGTAACAGCTGTGCGTTTTTTGGAAGTTGATTCCTAGCTCTGTTCCTAGGGAGATGATGTCTTCTTTATCTTTGTCTATGAGTGGGGCTTTGATGGTGAGAGGGGTGGAGAGGGAAGTGGATGAGATGGAGTTCATTTTTTCTAGGAATTCAGGAGTAGCATCGAGGTACCAATCTTTGCCTTCGTGTTTGAATCCTATAAAGATATCTGAGATGATTTCTTTTTCTTTGTATTCTTTTTCTGCGAGCGCTAAGGCATAGGAGAGAAATAGGAGATTACGGGCAGGCACATACCAGTTTTTTGATTCTTCCTTGGTGTCTTTGAGGTCGGTTTTTTCTATAGGGTTGTGGGGAGAGGATTTGTTAATTAATGAAGTGGAGAGTTTAGATAGTTCGGGGAGCGCGAGTTCTGTGAATTGGGCTTTTATTTCTTGGGCAGTATAGTGAGCACAGGTTTTTTCTGCTTCGTGGGATCTCTGGTCATAGTTGAAGAAGAGTAGAATTAGAGAAGAGTAGTTTTCTTTTTTTGCTACATAGTAAGCTGTAACAGTGCTATCTATGCCACCAGAGCAGAGGATGATTGCTTGTCTCATGGAGAAATGATTTAGTGGAGATATATAAATAATGACCTAATGCTTATTATTGGAAAAGTATAAATGTGGAATAGAAGTAGTAAACAAATGGAGATTATTATTTTTGAGGTCATTGATAAGACCACTAGAAAGATCAAGCTTACACAAAAAAGCTGGAAGCATATACGAGATGAACATCCAGAAATTGAAGACCAAGAAGAAATAGCTAGTGCACTCAAAATTCCCAATAAGATTCTATCCAGTGATCGAGACGAATCTGTTGCATGGTACTTTTTCTACAAAAAGGAAAGAAGGGAATATCTTAAGGTATCTGTAAAATACCTTAACGGCGAAGGATTTATAATCACTGCACATCATACATCCAAGTTACAATGAACTCGCACATGCATATCTATTATGATAAGGAAGGAGATTATTTAGAAATAAGATTCGGAGAACCCACCGAATCGACTTATGAAAAAATTGGATCTGATACGTTTGTAAGAGTTGATAGAAAGACAAAAGAAGTAAAGGGATACGCTGTTTACAATGTACGAAAAGGATCTGGAGCATCTATTGATATAGAAATTCCCATTGATCTTTTCAAGAGTCTAAAGAATGAAAAAATCTCTTCTTGAATATCTCTTTACCCCACTATCTCTTTTATCAATTCTGGGAATTCTTCAGTTTTCATGTCACCTAGCGTATAATGTCCATGCTTTTTTAATTCTATTATTTTTCCCTCTAGCGCTTGATGGTAGATTTCTAAACTCTTCTTCCCGTTTTCCTCTTCATCATCCGCTGTAAACAGCACTATCTCTTTTACTCTTTCTTTAATGGTTGTGTCGATGGGAAAATTATAAAATATCTTTTTGGCAGCCGCGGCATTTCTGTCTGGGATCTTCCAGGGCGCTACTAGAATCAGTTTTTTTATTCTCCGTAATACCCCATAGCTTGCTGTGGGGATAAAGCTATAAGTTTGTAGAACCTCACCTTTAAATGGTTGAGCTTGTACGATCATCTCATAAGGTTTTCAAGATAAAATATCATATCGTT
>Ga0209542_10006389_pt1 | contig 22959 bp, 26 predicted proteins | sample RifCSPhighO2_01_FD_184028 | JGI IMG/M metagenome (GOLD analysis project Ga0209542, IMG submission 184028) | Soil microbial communities from Rifle, Colorado - Rifle CSP2_plank highO2_0.1 (SPAdes) (version 2) | ecosystem: Environmental > Terrestrial > Deep subsurface > Rock core/Sediment ... | reverse complement strand
GAGGCTTCTGACAGGAAGCGCGGCGGGTCCTTTTATTTTTGCGTCGGGCAGGATTCGCCTACAACTCTCGCCGCGCCGTCGCGCGGCTCGGTCGCAGGCCACCCCTCGCGATTTCGCCTGTTGGCGAAATATCGCTGCGGTCTTCGAATCCCTCGCAGAGTGCTCAAGCACTCTGCTCAGACCACCTATGACAAAACGGGGTGCACAAAGCACCTCGTTTTGTTCATATGCGTCGGGCAGGATTCGAACCTGCGGAGACCGAAGTCGCGTGGTCTACAGCCACGTGCATTTGACCACTCTGCCACCGACGCAAACTACTTATCTAACAACCTTTACAAAACACTACACTCACTTTGCATTTGACTTCACCCCGCCATGGCGGGGCAAGACGCCCACGAGGAGATTATACTGCCGATGCTACTTTCGCGCGAGAGCGCGCTGAGCGAGAACGCTTCGCGCTTTTGCGCACGTCAAACGTAAATTCACCTTCTTTTGGAGACGTGTCCACGTGGACCGAACCACCTTCCAAGACACCGCGCGACACCATCATATTTGCAATCGCAGTCAAAATTTTTGTTTGAATCAAACGCTTGAGCGGGCGCGCTCCATACTTCGGGTCGAATCCCTCTTTCGCAAGACTCTGTAACACAGCGTCAGACACCGTGAGTGTTATCTCCTTTTCTTTAAGCCGTTTCGCTACAATGTCCACCTGCATACGCACGATGTCCAAGACCGCCTCCGGAGAAAGAATGTTGAACAACACAACTTCATCAAGGCGATTCAAAAATTCTGGACGGAAGAAGTCTTTGAGCGACGACATAACCTTATCTTTCACTTGGGAATATCGCTCCATATCGGTCAGATGAGCAACAGAGCCAAATCCAAGAGACGACATTTTGTCTATGTGCTCCGAGCCAATGTTTGATGTCATAATGATGACGCAATTTTTGAAGTTGACCGTTCTTCCCTTTGAGTCAGTCAAGCGCCCGTTATCCATTACTTGGAGCAAAATATTGAACACTTCCGGGTGCGCTTTTTCTATCTCGTCAAAAAGTATGACCGAGTACGGGCGATGACGCACCAATTCTGTAAGTCCGCCCCCCTCGTCGTGCCCGACATACCCCGGAGGAGAGCCAATCATTTTCGACACCGAGTGTTTTTCCATATATTCAGACATATCCACGCGGATGAGAGATTTTTCGCTGTTGAACAAAAATTCCGTAAGCGCCTTGGTGAGTTCCGTTTTTCCGACTCCCGTAGGACCCAAGAAGAGGAAACTCCCCACCGGCCGATTCGGGTCTGATATGCCCGCGCGGCTTCGCTTGATTGCGTCTGACACTTTTTGGACCGCTTCATTCTGCCCCACGATGCGCTGTTTGAGATTCTCTTCCATGCGCGAAAGTTTCTCCGCCTCTTCTTCCAACATGCGGGACACGGGAACTCCCGTCCACCTCGCGACCACCCCCGCCACATCTTCCTCTGTGATTTCTTCCCGCAGTACCCTCCGTGTCGCCTGCAACTTTTTCAGACGCTTAGAGGCAACGTCAATTTCTTTTTCCAAGAGCGGAATTTTGCCGTAGCGAATCTCTGCGGTTTTCGTCAAATCGCTCGCTGATTCCGCCGCTTCCGCCTCCGTGCGCGCGCGCTCAAGATCCGTCTTTGCTCTTTTAATTTCAGTAAGAGTTTCTTTCTCATTCTTCCATTTGAGCTCAAGCTCTTTAGATCCGTCTTTCAAATCGGCAACCTCTTTCTCAATTATCTTCACGCGCGTCTTCGCCTCCCCCCCTCCGGCGTCCGCCTCTTTACGAAGAGCTTCACGCTCAATTTCAAGACGCATAATTTTACGATGCGCCTCCTCAAGCACGGGAGGCTTGTTTTCAAGTGACAAACGCAGGGCAGACGCCGCCTCGTCAATCAAATCGATTGCCTTGTCCGGCAAAAATCGCTCTGTGATATAGCGCGTAGAAAGTTGAACAGCGGCAATAATTGCGTCGTCCGTAATGCGTACACCGTGATAAATCTCATAGCGCTCTTTCAGTCCGCGCAGAATAGCAACCGCGTCTTCTACCGAAGGCTCGTTCACGTGCACCGGTTGAAACCTGCGAGCGAATGCGGCATCGTGTTCAATATGTTTTTGATATTCTTTGAGCGTCGTCGCTCCTATGACGCGAATTTCTCCGCGCGCGAGCGCCGGCTTCAACATATTTGAAGCATCAACCGCGCCCTCTGCGTGGCCCGCGCCGACAAGCGTATGCATTTCGTCAATAAATAAAATTATTTTTCCTTCAGAACGCTCCACCTCTTTCATAACCGCTTTCAAACGCTCCTCAAATTCACCTCTATACTTCGTGCCCGCAATGAGAAGCCCCAAATCAAGCTGAACCAATTCTTTGCCACGCAAGGATTCGGGCACATCACCAGAAGCTATTCGCTGTGCCAACCCTTCAGCAACGGCGGTCTTACCGACTCCGGCTTCCCCAATCAACACTGGGTTATTTTTTGTTCTTCGGGAAAGAATCTGAATGACTCGGGTAATTTCCGTATCACGCCCGATCACAGGGTCAAGTTTATTTTCACGCGCCCTGTCGGTAAGCGAGCGAGCAAAACGCGCGAGCGAACGCATCTTTTTCGGTTCGTCGATATCACGAATTCTCCCTTCTTTAATGTCGGAGAGTATGCGCGCGAGTGCGGCGCGGTCCACTCGAAAGCGCGTCAAAACATCTGACGCAGGTCCCGGGTGTTCCGCAATTGCGAGAAGCATGTGCTCTGGAGATACGAACTGGTCATTGAAACTTGCGGCGATACGCGGAGACGCCTCGAACACGCGCACCAATTCCGGCGTCAAATACAACTGAAACGAAGGGGACACGGCGGTATTCCCGCTTCCCCCTTCTATCATTTCCAAAACAGAATCTGAGAGATGTGTGATATCGATATCCAATTGCTCCAACATTGGTACAACCGTTGTTTCTTCCTGAATTAAAAGTGCGGCAAGAAGATGAAGCGTAGACACTTGATTGTGCCCGCGCTCAACCGCGATTTGGTGGGCGCGATGAATCGCCTCTTTCGCCTTGGTTGTGTAGTTGTTGAATGGGGCCATGAATAATGAAGATAAATTTTTTTATAGAGCTGTATTATACAACGCTATATATAAAATTGCAAGTTACTCTTCCGCTTTCTTTTCGTCCTTCAAAAGAGCGCTCGCCGGTATAAACGCACTTCCTGAAATAGCCCTTGAAACCTTGCTGTTTACACCGACAACCTCTCCGTCAGTGTTAATAATAACACCCCCAGGAAGTATCCAATCAGACCCAATGTTCGTATCTATAATAGTGCCCCCCGCCGGCGTTGTGTGTAATTCTGTCACAATACCCTCACCAATACGCATGCGTACCTTGCCCGAAAGAATAATGACTGTTTCTCCAAGTCCAAGAGAAGTATTGGATAATCGCGCCGGAGTCCATGTGGAAGAATCCCCTTTCGTCGGGCGAAGATGCAAAGTCCCCGACCCCTCATCAACAGCGTCTCGTATTACTTCTACGGATTCTGTATCAGGGCGCACAACGTACATAGTGTTTACACTCCCGATTGATTCGAGGTCACCCACAATCGTTCCCGCCTCATCAATAACAATACCAAACCCATAGAATATCGATTCCGTACTCTTGTCCGAATACAAACGAACTACCGATGGCGTCGCTATTTCAAGCGCCTGTTGAATGAGGTCGGACTGCTTCACGATTACCGTTTTTGTGGTTACGACTGCGGCCGCTTGCCCCGGCACCACCTTTTCCACCGTGCGCTCAATGATTCTGTCAACGCTTTGCGTGATGGCAGGAGGCGCCTGATCCATTAATGACACCGTTACAATGCCCGTTGCGATAGAGGTAACGAATGACACGAGGAGTGTCAGAAGAACAATCTGTGATTTTGAGAGTTCTTCTATCTGCATACGCCCATACTAGCATAGCTATAAAAAAAGCAAGTTTTGCAATACAAAAAGAGATGCCGCACCTTCGTTCCGGTGCGGCTTTGTTTTATCTAATTCATTCACTAACCAGCGCGCCCCCAATGCCCCCTACGATCATTCGCGTGGTCGGCAAGAAACCCTTCCAAATGATCCCAATGAATAACAGTGACCGGAGAAGCTTCAGTTATGTGCGGATAATACTTACGCATATCTGCCGCCATTTCGACAAAAGACAAGGGTGGAAAGAAGCCGCAGGCCGCAATTTCTTGCTCCGTAACATCACCAAGCGTGCAGTGTCTTACGGTTGATATGTTCGCCAAAACCGCCCATGGCGCAATGTGGCAGCAGAGCATTACGGGACCAGAACGATAATCACGACTCCCTTCCCGGATCGTGCCCGTAATTTTTCCAGACAAGATTCGAGACCTCATCCCGTTGTCTGGAGCCACCAAGAGAGCCTGCATTGGGTGTTTCAGTTCCACCGCAGTCACTTTTTGACCACTGTTGTGGTGATGACTGCCATCACAGTCCATTTCCATTTCACTTCTCCTCCGTTGTTGCTGTGGAAAAAATACCACAGAAACGAGCAGGGTACAATCACATACTAATGACCTACGAGGTCGTTATTCTATCTTAGGGTTACAGCAGACGCACAAAGATTTCAATGACTCTTTCTATATCACGCGCAGTCGTGTTCATCCCAAGAGAAAAACGAAGGGAGGTGCGGGCTCGCCATTCCTCGCCTCCGAGCGCCGCTACGACATGAGAGTATTGTGCAGATTCTTTGCATGCGCTTTTTGTCGCGAGCGCAATACCCGCCTGGTCCATCTGGAGCACAAGATACTCGCTCTGTATATGCGGAATAGAAATATTAAACAGATGCGGGAGAGTATGGCGCGCATCACCGTTCCTAACACTGTTTGGAATACGCGTTGCAATTTCTTTTGCAAGAGTGTCACGCAACACAACAAGACGCCTCGCCTCGCTCTCGCGCTCAGCAGAAATAATTCCAAACGCAACAGAAAACGCAGACGCCAACGCCACATTCTCTGTCCCCGCCCTGATACCGAACTCCTGTCCCCCACCAAGAATAAGCGGGGCAAACATCGGGGCACCGTCTCTGTGATTTCGCTTCCCGACAAGCATGCCGATTCCCCGAGGCGCGTACAATTTCCCTGCGTCAAATGTCATACAATCCACACCAAGAGTATTCAACTGCGGAGAAAGATAGAGTGGCGCTTGCCCCGCGTCAGAGTGAAAAATAATGCGACTTTCGTGTTTCCGTTCATGCTCGCGAATCACTCGCGCAACTCTTGAGAGCGGCTGCACAACACCGATCTCGTGGTTTGCCCATCCGACAGACACGAACACCGTTTCTTTCGTAAGCGCCTTTCGTACCTCACTTTCGTGTATCACGCCATGCGCGTCCGGTTCCATATATGAAACTGCTCCCCCCCTCTTTTTTATATCTTCAAAACATTGGAGAACAGACGGATGTTCAATCGCGCTTACCACCCAGTGCGTTTTCGCAAGATTCACCCCTCGCGCTTCAAGCGCCTTCGCACACCCGAGAATTGCAAGGTTGTTTGCTTCCGTGGCGCCCGATGTGAACACCACCTCGCGCGCCTTCACACCGAGGAGACGCGCGATATTAGAGCGCGCTTTAGAAAGAGCCGTTTGTGCCACAACACCTTCGGTATGGATTGAACTCGGATTTCCACATAGTGAGGATGCATAGCGAAAAGCGCGGAGCGCTTCCGTCAGTGGCGGCGTCGCACTAGCGTAATCAAGATATATCCTTTTCTTTCTAAACCAAAACATGCGCCCACTGTACAGTTTAAAGACCGCATTGTCACCGTTTCTTACGTTTGATTTTTCCCACAACAAGCATATAGTTGTTGCGTAAGGCCCCCCCACACCAACGATCAGCGTCCGCGGACCTGACGTTGGTGCTCTTGGGGGGGTATTTGTTTTTCCGCGATACAAGCGTATACTTGAACGAAAACAGGCCCACGCCCCGTTAGAAGTCGCGTAAGTTTAAAAAATCACCACACACGTATATGTCCAAAAAAACCGAATCATCGCAAGACGCCATTGCTGAATCGGAAGCATACGCTTCCTACTTCTAACGGGGTATGCGCACCCAATCTTCATATGTCCACGTCCCCCACACAAACAGAGCGTCCCCCCGTTGTAGTTGTTTTGGGGCATGTAGACCACGGTAAATCCACTCTTCTTGATTTCATTCGAAAGACAAATACGGTAGACAAGGAGGCGGGCGGCATCACGCAAAAAGTCGCCGCCTACGAGGTAACACACAAAAAAGACGGGCACAATAAGCACATCACCTTCATTGATACTCCTGGTCACGCGGCATTTTCCGCCATGCGCGCACGTGGCGCCACCGTCGCTGATATTGCCGTTCTCGTCGTTGCGGCAGATGATGGAGTAAAAGAACAAACGCTCGAGGCGCTTGAAAGTATTAAAACGGCAAACATTCCCTTCATCGTTGCCATTAACAAAACAGACAAACCAACCGCAGACATAGAGCGCACACAGAGGACGTTGCTTGAAAAACAGGTATATTTGGAAAAACTCGGAGGCGACGTGCCGTGGGTAGCGGTATCTGCAAAAACAGGCGCTGGAGTCAATGAATTGCTCGACCTTATTTTACTGGTCGCTGAAATGAAAGAATTGAAAGGAGACGCGTCGCGTCGAGCGGAAGGATTTGTCATAGAAGCACATCGGGACCAAAAACGTGGCATCGCGGCAACCCTCATCATCACCAATGGCACACTAAAAAACGGTATGGCGGTATGCGCGGGACGCGCTATTTCACCCGTTCGCATTATGGAAAACCATGCTGGGCGCGCACTGCAAGAGGCGTCTTTTTCAACCCCCATTCTGCTTGTCGGATTCGACGATTTGCCCGATGTCGGATCAACGTTCCATTCGTTCGAAAAGAAAAAAGAAGCCGAGCTCGCACGAACATCGAGCGTATTCAAAACTGCAGAAACCACAAAAGACACTGGAGATATTTTTTACATGCCCATCATTGTGCGTGGAGATACGGCCGGGTCAATTGAGGCAATCGTAAAAGAAGCATCTCATCTTGGGGACGAACACGCACGAGTGCGCATTGTACAATCCGGTATTGGAAACATTTCCGAAGGAGATGCAAAAGCGGCTATGACTGGGGACGATCGCGCCACAGTTATCGGATTCAATGTAGAAGCAGACGTGCGCGCAATTGAATATGCCAGACAACACGATATAAAAATAGAAACATTCGACATTATCTACAAACTCACCGAGCGCTTGACGGAGCTCTTGAAACACGCCTCTCCCAAACGCATGGTGGAAGAAGTGCACGGCAAAGCTAAGGTGCTCAAGTGCTTCTCGAGCAGGAAAGAGGTGCACGTCATCGGAGGTTCCGTTGTGGAAGGATATATTGCAAAAAAATCTTCAGTTCGCGTGGTGCGACGTGCCCATATCATCGGAGTCGGAAAAATAACAAACCTCCAGTCACACAAACAAAATGTGGAGCGAGTAGAAAGCGGCAGTGAGTTCGGCGCTCAAATTACATCTGACTTTGAGCTTACGCAAGGAGACAGTATAGAATCCTTTACCCCCATTTTGAAGTGAACTGTATGAAACATCGACAAGAAAAAATAAAAGAAGCAATCACACACGCGGCGGGAGAATATTTCACCAGAGAGGCTCCACTTGGGTACAAGGGACGCGCACTCGTTACCGTGACGCGTACAATGATATCTCCTGATTCAAAAAAAGCCCTTGTTTTTCTCTCTATCTTTCCAGACAACGATGAGGAGCAGGTGCTTATATCCCTGAAACGACAACGAAGCGCGTTCCGTGCGTACATCGCCGAACAAACAGCCGTCCGCCCAATACCGACAATTGACTTCACGATTGACGCGGGAGAAAAAAATCGCCAGCGCATAGATGAATTAACGAGGAGGTAGACGAATGCTATAGTTCTTTCGTTGGCCCGATGGTGAAGGGGTAATAGGGGGGGGGCGGGTCTGCGCAATCGATATCTTTGCGCTATGCGCGGGACCCTGTGTAGATTTTGTTTTTAAATAGGCCCGATGGCGAAGTAGCAACGCGACGGTCTGCAAAACCGTTATGGGTGGGTGCAACTCCCACTCGGGCCTCCATGGAAGATGTGCATATGATACTTGGTATACTTTCCGTACTGTTTCTGTTGGGAGGATACACATATTACATACGCGATACACAGAAAGGACACGCGAGGCCAAGTGTCGTCTCGTGGGGCGGGTGGGGATTTTTAACAGCCATAGCTTCCGCGGCGCAAATTGCGAAAGGCGCCGATTGGTCGGTCGCAGTACCGCTCGCCTCCGCGCTTGGTTGCACCGCTATAGCACTAGTGGCAGTACGAACTGGCTATATACAATTCACAACGCTTGACAAAACCTGTATCGCTCTTGGGATTGTGGCACTTTTGGGCTGGTTCATAACCCAAGAGCCAATCGTTGCAATTCTATTTGCAATCCTTGCTGATCTTATAGTTGGAGTTCCAACATTGGTAAAATCGTATAAAGACCCCGCTTCAGAAACTCTCTTCCCGTGGCTTACGATTACGATTGGCACGACGTTTGCGCTAGCGGCACTCACAACATTTGACAAACACAATCTGCTGTTTCCCGTGTACATCTTGTGTTTCGATGCAACTGTTACTATTCTTATACTGCGAGGTAAATTCGCACGAAGTCAGGCCGGGGTGGTGTAACTGGTAGCCACGTTCGACTTAAGATCGAATTCCGAAAGGAATGAGGGTTCGACTCCCTCCCCCGGCATTAAAACAGTTGAGCCGAGAGCGAAAGCTTTCGGCGATTACTGTTTTTGCTGGCGGGGGGAGTCGAAAGCCGGAGATATGTCCCGCAAGGTGAGAAGCGAATATGTGGAGCTTCGCAAGACTTTTGATATTTTGTAACCAAAATGAGAAAAGTGTACCGCTCCTGTAAGGAGGGCGAGTTCGATTCTCGCCCTACCCATAAAACAAAAACCCCCACCAAAGACGACGGGGGATTATACGAGCATCATGTGCGGAATGGATATTTTTCCGTCAGTCCACTCTCGAACAACCTGTGAAAACGTTACAACTAATTCGCTTCCAAGTGCCTCATCAATATCTGGACTCGAACCCGTGAGACGCGCGACAGACGACACATGCGCGCCAGGAATGTTGCACGGATTGATGAGCTCAAACGGACGAAGGTCGGGAGAGATGTTCACGGCACACCCACGAGAAAGAATAGTCATGCCGTTGTTGATTTTAGAAAAACGGGAGGCGAAAAAGCCGATTTTTCGCAACTCATTGTGGTCATCAACCCATACCCCGCTCGAGATGAATGTGGGTTCGTGCCGAAACGCATAGACGCCGTAAGACCGCAGAAAACGAACCATTGTTTCCTCGAAAATACTGCGTGCGTGGGATGGCCAAAAATCACGCTGTATGCGTATAATCGGCCACACAATTAATTGTCCGGGCCCTTGATACAGGAGCCCTCCGCCGTCGCGCGTTCGCGTAAGGTCAATCCCCTGTTCCGCGCGATACTCCTCAAAATATTTCCGCTGTACACGCAGAAAATTCATATCGTGGTCGTGACTGAAACGAAACGTCGGCAACGGCTCAAAGACGAACACCTGTTCTTCTCCGCGCGCAACCGCGATATCCGTACGCGCCTCAATATCCTTAACCGACTGCTTCCCGAGCCAGCGAACCCGTATCATCATGGCTCTCCTTATATGCACCTGCGCCAACCATATAGTGAGGCCACTTCACAGTCAATCAATTCACGAACATGAAAAAATATGTGGACGACTTGCAAAAACATGGCTAGAATACACACGGGTTCCGCCCATATGTTCATACGGGCGGGACATTCGGAGAATATGAAAGCTAGCTTTCATAGTGCTCCTCATTTCCGCCCATAGCTCAGCTGGTAGAGCAACTGCCTCTTAAGCAGTGGGTCGTTGGTTCGAATCCAACTGGGCGGACAAAAGACACATATATCCCGCCTGCGCGGGATTTTGTGCTTTTGTCCGGGTCGGAGCGATGTTCCGTGAGCACACGGAACCGCGAGACGGGGTCGCGGAAATTCGTTTGCGACGGTAAACGGACTATCCGTGACGACACATAATCCGAACCGAGCGACGCCTGCCTGCCGGCAGGCAGGGCGAGGTGAGAGGTGCGGGAGAATCCAACTTGATGGACATAAAGTAATCCACAGGAACATGTTGTCCATCCACCGAACAGTTTTACTATTGTATAGGAAGAGTTGCGTAGGCAACTAAACAACAACCTCAAAGGAGAAGTGAGATGTTCGAAGGAATCTTCGCTCAAAACGCTGCACAAGGCGCTGCGCTCATGGACAGAAAAAATCCCGGCTGGTTCAATCACATCGATACGGGCAAACTCAGCATTGCAACCACCGACAATTGCATTCTCGGTCAGCTCTTCGGTGAATACAGTGACGGCTGCAAAAAGTTAAACATCGATGGCGAAGAGCGACAGATGGACAGAATCAGGTACGGCTTCAATCCGTCACTCCTTGCATATGCCCTCTTCGGCGCTCGCTATCTGAATCGTGCATGGAAAAAAGAAATCGACCACCGGCTTCAGAACGCCGCTACGGCGTAAATATATCCCCAACACAATGGCCCGACCTACGCGTCGGGCCATTTCTTTTGAAAAAGATACAGGTACTATAGAATTGCACAATAGGGGGCGAGTGGCGAAATGTCCCGAAACATACAGAGCGCGAAGCGCTATGATATGTTTAGTGATCCCGTTTGTTTGCGAGTGTTTATGCATGAAGAGATTTTGGGTAGGTGGCGGAATTGGTATACGCGCTAGGCTTAGGACCTAGTCCCGCAAGGGTTGCGAGTTCGAGTCTCGCCCTACCCACACGACAGAAAAGCACAACTTGCTTTTGGTTAGATTTTGGTAATACTGTAGCCATGGAGCGAGAACGTATTCAAAGTTTTGATGGTGCAATTCAAAAGCGTCTTAAAAAAGCATTGATGGAGAGGGTTGCGGGTGAATCCGCACGAGATATGTCAGACAGACTTTATAAAGAACTTCACGCCGAAGGCCTTCCATTAGCACCAGAAGAGGAGACGCCCGTATTTGTATTTCCGGATTTTTCAAACGCCGAGGCGCACTTGAGTTCTGGCAGGTCAATTTATGCCAATCTTCAACCAGACACGATGATCCGAAGAAGGCTAGGGAGCGAGGAGTGAGAAACTAATTCCCCATGAGCACCTCGTGGTGCAAATCTCTGAGTATGTCTGAAAGTTGAATTATTTCCGATGCAAACCTGTTCCAAAACCGTACGCTGTAGTCCACACTAGAGAAAAAACCGCCCCTGGGTCAAACCCAAGAGCGGCCACAATCGTCACACGATTACAAGAACATGCGGTTTGCGAGAAGCGCTGACGCAAACGCAAGCCCACCACACACCGGAAACGTGGAGATCCACGCAATGATAATCCGCCCGAGTACCACCCACTGCACACTGCGATTATTTTTTGCCGCGGCAGCGCCCACAATTGAAGAATTAATGGAGTGTGTCGTTGAAAGCGGAATTCCGAACTGCGACACACCGAAAATGATGCAAGACGCGGTCAATTCCGCGGCAAATCCCTGCCACGACATCAGCTTCGTCATTCTCATTCCAACTGTCCGAATAATGGGCAAGCCGCCGAACATGGTGCCAAGACCCATCGTCACCGAGCAGATAACAATCACCCACCACGGAATAACGAACGTATCTGAAAATCCGCCAAGAAGAAGTACGAGGGCGAATATTCCGATGAATTTTTGCCCATCATTCAACCCGTGATTCCACGCCATCGCGGTCGCCGAACATACCTGCAGGCGATCGAACATCCGCTTCAGACGAGCAGGATGTATTCCTCTCGACGCCATCCCTATGGCGACTATCATCACAACCTTGGTGATAACCCACGAAAGAGTGAACCCAATGAACGATGAAAACACGAGCCCAATCAGAACAAGTTTCCAGCCCGACCACAGAAGAGCGTCGGGCCCTGCAGTTGCAAGACCTGCTCCAGCGAGACCCGCGACAAGCGCATGCGATTTGCTGACAGGGATACCGTTGTGCCCAGCAAACGATCCCCACGCGATCACACTTATCATCGCGGCGGCAATTGCCGGCAACGTAAGCGCAGACGAGGCGACAATACCCTTGCCTATCGTTGAGGCAACGGCAGTGCCAGACGCGGCACCGATAATGTTGAACACAACCGCCATCGCAATCGCCGTTCGTACCGGCAATACGCCAGTTGAAACCACCGTTACAATCGCGTTCGGCGCATCGGTCCAACCATTAATCATCTCTGCTATGAGTACGAGAAGAAGAACGAGGAGAAGCGCAACCAAAACCCAAGACATTTATGCCTCCTGCCGTGCCATTGATACCGCCACAACAGCACAGTGCTTTGTGTGGTCAGTAATTTTTTCAAGAATATCATTGAGACCCTTAACCGCAAGAAACGCCCGAAAATCTGGAATGGACGATAGTGGAGACAAGGCCAATTCCTTCTCCGCCTGTGCCCGAATGACATCAGCCTCATGTTCTAAGTCGCTGATTTCGATTGAGAAAACATTGAGCCGATCTCTGTTGGCACTGTCACTCACAATTTCGTCAATGACTTTGCCGAGGTACGCGACACTCTCTATAACAATGTGCACGAGTCTCCCGCTTGAGACAGGAAATGGGTCAAGAAACATTTTGTTGGTTTCTATATGGCGCGCGACATCCCGCATACCGTCAATCACATCATCAAGCTCATGAGCAAGTTTCGTCGGATCACTTTTTCCAAAACGAATACTGAATCCACGCTCAATCGCTTCTCCTATTTTTTTTAGTGCCGCATCTCCCCTGTGCTCATCCTCAATCATGTCACTCTCGCGCAACTTTCCTTCGAGCCCAAGCTTTGAGGAACACGTTTGTGCCGCGCCCATAAGCTCCCGAAGTCCGGAAGCGATAATTGCATTTTCTTTGTTGCCAAAAAATGCGAGAAGGCCGTTGAATGTAAGCGAATCCCAAAGGCTCATCAGGTTCCTCCCGTGTATGTTTCAAAGATCACACAACCCGCATAATAGTAGTACATCTTTGTTGCATTGTCAAAATTTCATGCTATAATCCTGAAAGCAGTACGGAAAAACGGAGAAAAAAGCCATGCTTGCTCCCCGCAACAAAGCATATGCCGCAAAAACACAGGTGTTTCTCGGCACCCGCCACGCAACACTTCGTCAACGCGAAGTGAACACACGGGTTCAGAGCATCTGCGAGTTCAACAAACGAATGCGAAACAATGGAAGCATATCCGCGCTCGCCATTGTCGTCGCATTTCTCTTGAGTCGCCTCGTCTAAAAACGCACCACTATTCCGCGCAAGATTCGTCTTGCGCGGCCATTTTTTACTTTTTAAAGAATCCCGGAACAGGTGACACATTTTCTATCCTACTCGCGTCAAAACCGCCGGCACGCCCAATACCAAATGTATTCTCTATCAGTCCGATAATCCCCCACACCGACACCATGACGAACATGCCGACAATCCCCCACAGCATGTGATCTTTGTCTTCCTGTTTCGGTTCACCGGAATTGAGGTGAATCATAAACATAACCAACCCCCACATGAAGAGAAAGAAGGCGGCAGAAAACACCAGAAGAATTGCCGGATTGATTATGAGGTCAACGAAACGCTCAAGAATGTTTGAGAGAGCTGGCATCTCTCAATTGTGAGGCATCGGGTTCAAAATTAAAAGCCCCTCGTGTTGATTTGAATTCCCTTTGGAACCACCGGATCAGTAGATGTTACCTTGAATGTTGCTTGGAGAAGGCGGATAATGCCCCAGATTGAAACCATGACGAAAATTGAAAGTACACCCCAAAACATGATTTTGATGCCGTTGCTTTTACCTTCCGCACCATCCCCGATGAGATATTGAATAATACCCCAAAAGAACACCACAATTGCAAGTGTTATAAACAAGCCAATTGTTGCGTTAAGAAATGAACTTGCAAGCGCAATCGTGTCAGTTAAAGTTGCTGCACTTGCCAAAACGGGAAGCGCAGTCGCCACAAAGGCAACCGTCGAAGGACCAATAAATCGTGTGCTCATAAAAAAGATTATTGACAATTATTCTAAGGTGTTTTCATGATAGCTCTCCCTTGAAAAAACACAACCTTATGAGCATCTGACCATGTGGATAAGCGGGTTTCCACTTACCCCCTCTTCTCTTTTGCGTGTCCGGAAGTACTGAGTACATACGCCACAGCCAGCATGAACAACAAAAACGTCACAACGCTTGCCACCCCTATAACCACACCCGTGTAGTCGCGCACAAACTTGGCGATCGCGAGCAGAACGATGGTCACAAATACAATGGAAACACCCCACTCCATGATGTAAATACCGTAAATTCTCTTCTCAAGCTCTATGTGCGCCAGGTAATAGACTAATCCTGTCCCAAACGTCACAAACGCGGCAACAACAAGAAGCCCGACAAAAATGTTAAGGAGACCAACAACCTGAAATAGTGTTTGCGCTTCTGCGGACAGCGGGGTTGCGAGTATGAGAAGAGGTACAAGGTACATACGCGCTATTCGTAAGAACATTGTCCAAACGAATCGCATATAATGCCCCCACTCGCACTTTCGGGGTTAAACCCATCGCCCCCAAACAAAGCTCCCTGCACCATTTCGAGTATTCCCCAAATGGAAACCATGACGAAGAGTACGCCGATTCCCCACAGGAAAAAACGCTTCCTTGTTTCTACATCCTCCCCCATGCTCAAAATATTTGTTGAGATGCCGAAAAAATAGGCCGCGATCGCAAGAATAACAAGCGCAAGAATGCCATTATTCATAATGTCCACGAGAAGATTTACAAGCTCACTAAACGTACGCGGAGCGGCACTCGCGGTGGACGGCAAAAACAGAAGAAAAAAACTAAATAAGGCTAGGGGCATATGCATCATCGGACTAATTGGGATACAGTTCCACCGATTAGTGTCGCCAAAACCCATGCCCCAAGAATGAGAATCGCTCCCATAACAACGTAGAGAAAATTCCTTTTTGCATCGTCAAGTTTTCCAGAATTGCCCTGTGCTTTCACGAACAAAAATCCCGCATATACAAACGCGAGCGTAATCAAAGGGAGCGCAACCATGACTATGACGCGAAGGACGCCTGCAATAAAACTTGGAATAGAACTAAATGTCTGATTGAGAGGATTTTGCAGCAATCCGGCACCGCCTTGCGCATGAACAACAGACAGTGTGAAAAATAAAATACCAAAACACCAAAATAGAACGGTTGTTGCGATTGTGCGTATGGTCATAGACCTATAATTTGACCGAGCTCTTGGTCGGCGCGCTGTACCGCTTCCGTCAAACGAGAAACCCCCGATGTTACGTTTTCAATCATAGCACGAAACAAAATTGCTGTCCGTTCCGGATCAGGATCAAGCCACGAATTGGCAATAAGCGCGGAGTGCGCAGCAACACCATCACTACCCGAGAGCACGTCCCGACGAGCAGCAGGGATTCCCAGGGCGTCAGACAGAAGGCGCTCTGGCTCTTTTGACCCGAGGAGAAACGCCGCTGTCATGGCTCCACCCGGATTTTTACTTTGCCGAGACACCGCGAGGCCATACACCCTTGCCGAGGTTATCGTCCGATCATCTTTTGTCTGTGGCAAAAGCGCAACCCCATAATTTAGGTTGGGATTCATGGAATTAATGAGAGACGCCTCGCTCGCGTACCCCACATAGAGCGCAAGGTCGCCAGAAGAAAACGCGACGCGAGAATTGCGCAACGCGCGATTCCACGAGTACACATCTTTCGCCGGATTTGAAAATTCAGTATAGAAGCGCAGGGCGCTTTCCGCCGCGCGTTCCGCCCCCGGGTTTCTCGGCACAAGCGCCGGCGCAAGAATCCCCGCGGAGTCACGCGCGGTAACGGTGCCGCCAGCCTGCAGTATCAAAGTCGCGAGAATTGCTTTCGCGTTTTCAACGTTTTGATATTCTCCAAACGCAATTGTGCTTTTCGTCAACGTGCCCGAAGGAGTTTTTTTGCTCATGCGCTCAGCAAGAGTGAAAAGCTCACTCCAAAAAACCGGCGGCTCCGCAAGTCCGTTCGTTGCAAACACGTCGCGGTTCCAATAGAGAACAAGCGGGTCAACAAGAATCGGAACCGCAACAGTCCCGCCCGGGATAAGAAAAGAATTTGCGGCTTCAACGAATGTATCTTTAAACTCTTCGCTCGGCAGTGATGCCTCCGGAATCACAACAACCTTTCCGGCGTCCCTCAGTGTGTACGATTGTTCAAGTAAAAATAATTCTGGCCCGCTTCCCGCGGCAAGCGCCTCCGTAAGTTGTTCGCGATATTTTGTGGGATCTTTTTCTGTATAGGTTACCTGACTTAGACGCTGGTCGTTATCGGTCATGTGCCGTATCACAGCGGAAAACGCCCGCTCATCCAAGGTACCCCAAATAGAAACAACCCCCACCTGGTCCCCTGAGTTCCGCCCAACGGCGAGGGCAAATACCAAAACCCCAGCAACACCAAGCGCCCCAAAAACAGCGAGAAGCACAATCTGGAACATGGATAGTTGTTTCATCCCGTTAGAAGCAGGAAGCTTCCGCTTCCAATGCGTACGTTAATTCTTGTAAACGTTCGACGTCTTGAGAAATATACCGTTGCATATACTTGTCTGAAACTTCCGCGGCCTCTAACGGGATTCATATACTATCTATTGTACAGTAAATATAAGCCCATAATGGTGAGCCCCTGGAGAAAATTCCCTCTCAAACACGAACCCTGCTTTTTCTGCCAATTCACGTGCGGCACTTTTCACCAATACAGAACGCTTGTGCGGACCCATGCCACCGAAGGACTCTGTCCAATCAATAATGATGAGCCGTCCATTCTTCTTCAACACTCTTCGCGCCTCTTCTAGCACGCGAGATTTTTCTTCCACTTGAAACAAGAGATTTGAAATGAGAACACGGTCAAAGTTAGTGTCCGCAATTTTTGAGGAGCCGGGAACTTCCAAGTCCCCCCACACAATATCTACATTTTTGTACCCATGTCGCGCCGCTTCATTTTTCGTACGCTGTAAAAGGTCTCGCTGTATATCAACGGCAACCACATGTCCACTGTGAGAAAGGTGCTGCGCAATAGCCAAAACATAGGCACCGCTTCCAGACCCAAAGTCCGCAACGCGCATTCCGTGCTCAATACCAAACGCGACGACACTGCGCTCTGGATGTACAAAATGATTTGTGGAGAAAGACGCCGAATGTTCCGACTTCTGCATCTCTCTAGTATATAGCCCGCATTATCAATTATTTTTCGGCATGGTGATAGCGCTCAAGGTTGCACCATGCGACAAGAGAAAGTAGAGTGCCTGTGGAAACAACAACGCACAAACGAAGGAACAACGGAATGAAATACGTCCTCGGCTTTTTGGCAACCATGGCTCTTGGTATGGTCAATCCGACACACGCCGGACAAATTGAGATAGGTGGGGCGTGGTACACACCAGAAGAATTACTGCAAAAAATGCAGGAACCAAAAAAAGGAGAGGACAGGTTAATCGTCAGTGGAAAATCAGCCCGCGTCCTGCTACTTCCGGGATTCTGGAGAACCGATAACGATCATCTATCAAAACGATTTTGGGGACTGGCTGCTATCAAGCTTGAGGTACGTGAGGTGTACGGAGTCTTTCGGGCTAGTTTTTTCAACGCACTTACAATTCCCACTCGAGATGCCCCAATCGCACTAACCATTGGCACACATGTTAACGAAATGCAGTCTAGAAACCTAGAATACTTCACGACCATTGCCCGTGCGGCACTGTCTGAAAGTAGAACCGCACGCCATCTCCTCCCCTGCATTGAAATATCCGGGGAACTGTCAGCGAGCATGGAAGCGAGACTCGAAATTCCTGGTGGTGTCGTATCAGTAAATATGGATCCACAATCAGTGCGTATTGTGGGACATATCCCCTATAACACAATGAGTACGATGAGCGTTGAGCAAGCCACCGCCCTATGCACCACGCATCGCTAATTCACAACCCCGCGGCCGCACTATGTGCGGCCGCTTCTTTATTTCTTCTGATTATCCCCCTTTCCGATACGGTATGAATCCGCATCATGATGCGGAGTTGAAATTTCAATAACGATTGCCTCCGTGCGAGCAATAAGTTGATGTGGATTTCCAGGTGGAATGTGGACAACATCTCCGACTTTGAGCACCATCATTATTCGGTCTGCATTTGCAAGATTGTAGTGTCTGAGTTCAAGCTCCCCAGACAACACATACCACGTCTCATCTTTTACGCGGTGGAAGTGGTCGCTAAACTTCGCCCCCCTCTTGAATTTCAAAAGTTTTCCGCAGTACTTGTCGTTATTGACCATCCACACCTCCTCCCCCCATCCCTTTTTGTGTATCTTTGGACGTGTTTTCTTCAACATATGCTAGAGACACACGAAGCTTGCAATCGCGTCCCCCTCGCGAAGCTTCATGACGCGCACACCTTGAGTTCCGCGCGAGAGTGATGGAATCTGAGAAAGTTCTGTGCGGATGACTTGCCCTCTTTTTGAAACAACGACAACCTCGCTTTCACCCGTACTTTCATCTTTAGAAATAATGTGTGCGGCAATCACAGGACCCGTCTTCGGCGTAACTTTCATCGTCTTGATACCACTTCCACCGCGCCTCTGTGTTTTGTATTCCCCCGTTTCCGTCGTCTTGCCATACCCATTGCGCGACACCGCCAAAACCTCAAGATTTTTTACTCCTTTTGTAATGACGTCCGCGGCCACAATCGTGTCTCCGCCTTTTAATTTCATTCCTCGCACACCACCCGCGCCTCTCCCCATAGCCCGCACATCACTTTCTTTAAATCGAATCGCTTGCCCTCTCGCAGTTGCCAAAAATAACTCGTCGCCCTTTTCCACCAAATGCGCGGACACGAGCTCGTCCCCTTTCTGCAACTTAATGGCAATTAAGCCGCTCCTGCGCACGTCGTGGAACGCAGTCGCGTCTGTCTTTTTGATAATCCCCTTTTTGGTAATCATAACGAGCCCCTGTTCACCTTTTTTCTGACCCTTCCGCATAGAAAGCACGGAAGATGTTTTTTCGGTTTGTGTTATGGAAAGAAAATTCACGATTGCCTTGCCCTTGGTAGAACGCTTTCCTTCAGGCACGTCATACATTTTGAGCTGATATGCCTTACCGACGTCAGTAAAAAATAGTAAATCCGAGTGCGTTGAAGTTGTGAGAAATGTCGTAACGAAATCTTCCTCTTTCGTTTCAAGGTCAATGACACCAATACCCCCTCTCTTTTGTTTGCGATATTCCGCAGGATTCGTGCGTTTGATGTACCCACCCTGTGTCAAAACCAGCATACTCTCTTCGTCCGCGACAAGATCTTCCGCAGTCATAAGTTTTGCGGGACGCTTAACAATTTTTGTCCTGCGGTCGTCCCCATACTTCGCCGCGACGTCCTCTGTTTCTTTTTTAATAGTGCCCATCAACTTCTTCTCGCTCTTCAGAAGCGACGAGAGTTCGTCAATCAATGTTTGTATTGCCTTCAACTCATCCTCAATCTTTTTACGTTCAAGTCCAGCGAGCTTCTGGAGCTTCATTTCAAGAATTGCGTTCGCTTGCAATTCGGAGAGTTTGAACTTCGTCATGAGTCCCTCGCGCGCGCCCGCAACATCTTTTGATTTCTTGATAAGCGCGATTACTTCGTCAATGTGGTCAAGCGCTTTCGTGAGCCCGAGCAAAATATGTTCACGTTCTTTGGCGCGCTTCAAATCAAACGTGGTTCGGCGAGTTACCACCTCTTTTCTGTGCTCAATGAACGACTCAAGGAGCACCTTGAGCGAGAGCGTCTGTGGCACTCCGTCCAACAGCGCCACCACATTGTAATGGAACGTCTCTTCAAGCTGAGTGTGTCTGTACAAATAATTCAAAACCGTCTGCGCGTTCGCGTTATTTTTGAGCTCAATGACCACCCGAATATCTTTTGTGGATTCATCTCGAATATCCCGCACCCCCTCCAGCCTTTTCGTATGCACGAGATCGGCAATCTTTGTAAGAAGATCAGCCTTGTTGACTCGAAATGGGATTGAGGTAACGACAATCTGGTAGTCACCTTTCTTTCCTTCGGTAATCTCCGCGTCTCCACGCACCACAACCCCCCCGCGCCCCGTCGCGTACGCGTGTGAAATATCTTTCTGATTAAACGCAATGCACCCCGTGGGAAAGTCAGGCCCCTGCACAAATTGAAGCAAATCTTCTGTGGTTGCATCGGGTGTATCAATCAGGTGCGCTATCGCGGCGCACAGTTCACGCAAATTGTGCGGAGGAATGTTTGACGCCATACCAACCGCAATACCGAGTGTTCCGTTTGCGAGCAAGTTGGGAGACGCCGCCGGGAGCACAATCGGCTCCATTTTTGTGTTGTCATAATTCGCTCGAAAATCCACTGTCTCTTTTTCAATGTCTTTGAGCATCTCACCCGCAAGTCGCGACATTTTTGCCTCGGTATAGCGGTACGCCGCGGGCGCATCCCCATCAATTGAGCCGAAGTTTCCCTGCCCAATGATGAGCGGGTAACGCATCGTGAAATCTTGCGCCATTTTGACCATCGCATCGTACACCGCAACATCACCATGGGGGTGGTATTTTCCGATAACATCCCCAACGACAGTCGCAGATTTTCTTGTCTTCGCACTCGCGTTCAATCCAGCTTCTTGCATTGCATATAAAATACGACGATGCACCGGTTTTAATCCGTCACGCACATCGGGAAGCGCGCGCGCGGTAATGACAGACATCGCATAATTGAGGTAACTCTCACGCATTTCCTCAGAGATAGAACGCAACACAATGCCGGAATTTTCCGGCACCCCCCCCTCCTTTTTGTCCTCCTCTGTACGAGCCATATTTTACTAATTGTAACATGAAACATGATTTTTTGAAAAGAAAAAACCCCGACTAATTCAGTCGGGGAAGTTTGCATCTTTTCTTGTACCACTGTAGTTGTTGTCCGATTTTAAGACCCGCAAGTGGTGCCACGTGCACATAGTCACTAAGGCGATGTATTAAGAATTCTCTATATGTCTTTCCGCAGAGCCAGTAAATCTTCGCCCCCTTTGGCACATGGCGACGAATGCGCAGTGCGGTCGAGCGTGCCCACGCCTGCCTATCGTCATACGACATCGTCCGTAGAGCGAAATTGTATGCTTCTATAGATGCGCCGGGATACACAAGCCCGTACCCACCAGAGAGAATGAATCTCCTGTCAAAACGAGCGGAATACTGAAGCGCGTACCTGAACAGCGGGGATGTGTATAGATCCATCGCTTTGTGGATTCCGGTTCGCTTCTGTTTTGAACACGCGATAAGAGCGACTCTTCTAACTTTCACAACACACCTCTCAAAAATCAAGACCGGTCATGAGACCAGTCATGATTGTACAGATTTCGATCCAGTGAAACAAGTGGCGCACTTCAGCACACCCTACTCTTCAGCGGGAACGCCAAACACACCTCCCGTGTCGTCTTCCGAAACAGCATCAAACTCATAGAGCGCCTCTCCGCTTTGCTCTGCCTCTTTTCTGATGGTCTGAAATTCATCTGTTGCTGCTTCAAAATTTTTCTGCAGTTGCTCTTGCGCTTCTCGTACAGCGCTTAAATCAAATTGTTCTTGCGCAACAGTGCTCAAATCGGTAGGAATAGTTCCTCGTTGTACTTTCTTAAAAAAAAGCATCGCCCAACCAAAAAAGAGCACAACAACGATGAGGAGTGCGACACCTCCCGCCACCGCTGTTTTTTCTTCCTTTGAGTGTTCGTTTGCACCCCCCGATTGTGGTGTGTCACTCATGATTATGTAGTGAGCACAACGACATCCCCCTCCTTGCCAATGACATCTTTCGGCTTCAGGGTAAGTTTTTCTTCTCTCGGCGCCCCTTCTTCACCCGCCTCTTTCAAAAACTGCTTAAGTGTTTTTTCGTCATGTAGTATCGGCACAATAATTTTTGGTTCAAGATTGACACACAATTTATGCGCCTCGGAAGGCGACAACGCGCCAGCGCCCCCGACAGGAATAATGAGGATATCGGGCGGGTCCATTGCAAGCACCTCTTTCGGCAATTCTGCTTTCCCCAAGGCGCCGAGGTACAGGAGCGACAGACCGTCAAAAGAAACGACATACACGGTGTTTATTTTTTCCTCACCTCCCCAGCTGGAACGCGCCACAAACCCTGAAACAGTTACGTTGAGCACTTCATATTCTCCGGGGCCATATATGAGAAACGGGGTTTTGTCTCCCCTCTTCGCTTCGTCAGCGCCATTCATGTCAGGATGATTGAAAGAGATACAGGCAATGTCTGCGCCGAAATTCGTCGGCTTATACTCCTTTGATTTCTTTGATACCGGTCCGAACACAAGGGTCGTGTCCCCCGCGCCGACCCGTATACATGCCGCTTCGTGGTAAGTAATAATCATACGTGCGCTGGTTGTGTCTTCTATCATAACAAAAATTAGATTTTCTGCATTAGAAAATGTGCCCCAAACAATCCTTTGACTTTGCAAAAGTATATGCGTATACTTCTTCCCACAACTTACTGGAGTCTGCGCGTGAGTTAATCCTTCTCGTTTCTTCAAAGGAACGGTTGCATGAAAGAGAAGAGCTCGCGTGTACAGCACATGATCGTTGCATTAAAACAACACGATTCGGTTGAGGTGGATGCGGAAGAAACAGAGCAGCCAAAAGAGACGGGCCCCATGGCGGGACTCATGCTCGGTGCTCTCAAGAAGCCTTCTCTCGATGATGTGGTGGAAGGACCAATCGTGGCACTTGGCCGCGCTCGTGTTTTTGTTGATATTCAT
>Ga0209542_10006388_pt1 | contig 22960 bp, 25 predicted proteins | sample RifCSPhighO2_01_FD_184028 | JGI IMG/M metagenome (GOLD analysis project Ga0209542, IMG submission 184028) | Soil microbial communities from Rifle, Colorado - Rifle CSP2_plank highO2_0.1 (SPAdes) (version 2) | ecosystem: Environmental > Terrestrial > Deep subsurface > Rock core/Sediment ... | reverse complement strand
GGCGGGAAAAGAGATGCGTTCCTGAATGCGAGCCATGCAATCTCCTCAATCAGCGGGCAGACCGCGGAGTGGAAGTATTACGTGAATGACTCGAACGGGACGGTGTATGAGTCAGCGACGCATGCATTCACCGTTGCAGATACTGCACTGGCGTTCACGCAGAACGGGACGAACTTCAGCAGCATACGGAAGAATGAGCACGGGCTGTTTAACATCACTGTGGAGGACCCGGATGGATTGGCGAGCACTATCTTCGCATTAAAGAACCGCACCAACGGGGCATGGTACAATTACAGCGCGGTTGCTGCTGGCGGAACAACAGCCAGCATCAGCACTGCCCATTTCATCAGCAGCAATGTGAGCCAGATCGTGCAGTGGAAGTATTATGCGAATGACTCGACGGGAGTGATGTACGAATCAGATACGCATTCATTTGCTGTTGCTGATTTCATTCCAGTATTCACGCAGAACGGGACGAACTTCAGCAGCATCCGGGCGAATGAAAACGGGCTGTTCAATGTCACGGTAGAGGATACTGATGGGATGGAGGCGTACATCTTCTCCCTGAAGAACAGCAGCAGCGCAGCATGGTACAATTACAGCGCAGTCGGTATCAGCGGAAAGACCGATGCGTTCCTGAACAGCAGCCATGCGATATCATCAACGAACGGGCAGGTCGCCGAATGGAAGTATTACGTGAATGATTCCAATGGAACAATGTACGAATCAGGAAATCAGGCATTCACGGTCGCAGATACCGGGCTGAGCTTCAGCCGGAACGGGACGAACTTTACTTCGATCCGGAAGCGGGACAACGGGATGTTCAACATCACTGTTGAGGATCCTGATGGATTGGCGATGTACATCTTCGCGCTGAAGAACGGGACGAATGCGGAATGGTATAACTACACTGCACGGGCGATAGGCGGAACAAGCTATGAGCTGCGGGAGAACCACAGCGTCAGCAGCAACATCAGCCAGATCGTGCAGTGGAAATATTATGCGAATGACTCTGGCGGAAGCATGTACGAATCTGCGGCGCATACCTTTGTGGTGGCTGATTATGCGCTGCTGTTCACGCAGAACGGGACGAACTTCAGCAGCATCAGGACCAATGAGCACGGGCTGCTGAATGCCACGCTGGAGGACCAGGACGGGCTGGCAGCATACATCCTGAGCGTGCAGAATTCCTCAACGGACAGCTGGTTCAATTACAGCGCGGCGCAGATCACTGGGAACATCACCTTCATAGCCAATACGAGCCTTACGGTCTCCTCCACCAATGGAGAGACGATCCAGTGGAAATACTATGCCAATGACACCAATGGCACCATGTATGAGATGGGTGTGCAGAGCTTCATCGTGGCAGATACGGGGCTGAGCTTCAGCCGGAACGGGACGAACTTCACCTCTATCCGGAGCGGGGATAACGGAATGTTCAATATCACGGCAACGGATCCTGATGGATTGGCGGCAGCTATATTCAGCGTGCGGAACAGCACCATAAGCAGTTGGTTCAACTTCTCCGCATTCGCTATCGGAGGAAGCAGCTATCCCATCCTGTACAATTACACGGTGCGCGCTGCAGCGGAAACAAATTTCCAGTGGAAGTTCTATGTGAACGACACAGGCAGCACTATGTATGAGAGCGAAACGTATAACGTGGCAACCAGCGATACGGTCGCACCCAGGATATTCCTCAGCAATCCGGCAAATGCAAGCCAGCTGTTTGTGGGCGACTGGATCAATTTCACCATCAATGACACCACTGGGGTGAGCATCGGCTGGTACAGCAGAGATGCTGGAGTGGCGAATTACACCCTGCGGAACTCCGGGCAGCTGTACGCGGTGAACACCACTAATTGGCAGTTTGTGGTGGACCAGGATGTCTATGTGTATGCGAATGATACGCTGGGGAACGCAAACCAAACCATCTTCCGGTTCAATATCACCGGGCTGAACATCAGCATCAGCCTAAATGCCAGCAGCGTCGGCAGGAACCGGGACTTCAATGCCTCCGGCGTGGTGAATTTCAGCAACGGGACAGCAGTCGTCGGGCAGGCGGTGGCGGTGTATGTGAATGGCTCGCTGAACAGCTCCGGGCTGAATACGAACAGCGGGGGAAGATATAATGCCAGCGTGCGGGCGCCTGCGCGGGTAGGAGCCTATGAGATTATCGCGAACGTAACACATCATGCTGCTGATTGGAGCACGAATATTACGGTGAATGTGACACCAGTGGGCGGCAGCGCGGCATCGTATTCCCTGTTTGGAGGCAATACCACAGATTTCAATAATCAGGACGATATCTCAAGCATCAGCGGCGCAATTTTGGAGAATGGGACGCACGGCAGGATCAGCTGGCTGGGAAGCATCAATGCGTCCGGGGCGAACCTTGACGCGTATGCGGTGATGGGCAGCAGATTTATCTTTTTGAATGCGACTGTGCTGGCAGGAATGAATGTGAGCGCGAACCTGACTTTCTATAGCCCAGGCGATATGTTTGGGCCAGTATTGCTGAAAGATAGTATATTATGTGTGCAGCCGGACTGTTTCCTCCTGTTCTACGACGGGAGCAATATCCGGTTCAATGTCACCTCATTCAGCAACCATACCCTGGAAAACAGCACTGCAAACATCTCCCTCGGACTGGACTCCAGCTCTGTCGAGCCCGGGGCGACGGTCACCCTGTCCGGGGTGATCAATCTCACCAACGGGACAAGATTGGCGAACAAGACGTTTACGCTGTTCATCAACGGCACGCAATATTACTACAACAATACCTGGGATTATCTGGTGAGCAATGTTTCCCTGGGCTCGAACGATACCCGGACCAACAGCACCGGGGATTACCGATACCGGTTCAACGCAACAACAGTGAGCGGAACATATGAGGTCATGGTGAACGGGACAGAGAATGGGGTGGTATTCTTCCGGAACACCAGCCTCGTTGTGGCGGTGAGCGGGCCCTCATGCGGAGATAATGTGTGCAACGGCGCGGAGACCTGCAATACCTGCCAGGCTGATTGTGGGGTGTGCAGCGGCGGATCCCCTCCTGCCCCCCCGCCTGCGCCTCCCGCTCCCCCAGCTGAGGAGCCGGCAGAGGAAGCGCCTGCTGAGGTCGCTCCAGAGGTGCCGATATCTGAGGAGCCATTGCCTCCGGCGCCGGAAGAGCCGGCTGAGGCTGCGGTGGAGCAGGAGGTGGCTGAGAATGTGGTGGTTGCGCCTGAACTGGCTCCCCAGGAGATTGCCCAGCTCCAGCAGGAGGCATTGGTTCCGGTGAGCGAGCTGCCTGCAGTTGTGGCAGTCTCTGCCGCTGACGCGCCAAAGGGGGCTGACGGCGAGCCGTTGGAGACGACCATCGATATCGCGAAGGTCGAGATCAAGCAGACCCTGTGTGAGGCTGCGGATTATGTCATCGAGAAGCAGGCATCTCCCGCGGAGGTTCCCAAAGGATACAGCGTCCTGGTGGATCCCTTCCGCGTCTCCTGCGGAGAGGATTTCAGCCTGGTGTTCGCAGTCCCCAACAACTATGTTGATGTGCATGCGCTGGTGTGCAGCGGCGGAAGCTGCAGCCGCGCCGAGGTCGGAGAGCAGGAAACCCTGATGTGCCCGCAGGAGGTGCAGGAGATCAGGGAAGATCTGGTGTTCACCCCGGACAAATTCCAGTTCAAGATATCGAGAGTGGAGGGAAGGGTCACCCGGGAAGCGGCAACTGTCTTCAGCGGTGAGTATGCAGCGCAGTTCTCCCCTGATGCTGCGGGGATGGGAGTGAGGCTCAGCCAGCCGTCTGCAGCAGTGCCCCAGCCCCAGAACCAGTTCCTGAAGATCATGGGAACGCCCATGGTGCTCACCTTCAATGACGCCCCGGCCAAGGTTCCGGCGACCATCACCCTGCCTTACATCCGGGACAATGCCATCAATGAGGATGGCATCGGCGTCTATGCCCTGCAGCAGGGGAACTGGACGTATGTTGGCGGGAAGGTGCTCAAGGAGAGGACCAGGGTGCAGGTGCAGATTGCGGATGTCCTGCAGTATGCTGAGGACGGCCAGGCAAGGTTCGCAGCCATCGGCGAGCTGTGCGAGAGCTGCCTGTTCTCGATATTCAAGCATGTCTACACTCCCCCCGTGGGAAGCAAGGATGCGGTCGTCCTGGTGCACGGCCTGGGAAGCAGCCCGGCGACGTTTGACCAGATACTCAACGATATCCGGGCGACGCAGCAGCCCTGGCAGGCATGGACCTTCGGCTATCCCACCACCAAGCCCATCGAAGAGAACGCCCTGGAGTTCGCCAACCAGATGGAGCTGTACGCAGATTACTATGATTATATCTATATCGCGGCGCACTCGATGGGGGGATTGGTGACCCAGCAGGCAGTGCGTTATGCCTATGAGGAAAACCAGAAAAATCCCGGGCGATATCGGTTTGTGAGCAAGGTCAAGAAGGTCATCCTGGTCGGGACACCGAACAGGGGAAGCCCGGGGGCGCAGCTCCTCCGGGATGTGGTGGGAACGCTCTCCTCGTCAAAAGAAGCGGCATTATTTGATCCGGAAAGCTCAGGGGTGTACGAGCTGATCGAGGGAAAGAGCATCTCCCAGGTGCCGGGCATCGAGTATTATGTGATTGCCGGGACCAGGCCTTATGAGTTGGACCTGGGGATCAGGAAACTGTCCAGCGCCGGCCTGTTTGAGCAGGGAGAGATCAATGACGGCATCGTCTCTGTTCAGAGCGCGCAGGCAGTGGGAGATGTACTCATCAACAACACCTGCGGCAATTACTGGGGGATCAACACGACGCATACCGAGCTGCTTTTCAATCCTGTTTCACGGAAGATCATCGAGCGGACCGTGGCGTATGAGATCCTCAAGGACGTGAAGAACACTGCGGACAAGCCGCTGCTGGGCAACCTCAAATATGTAGAGCTTGGCGCGGCGTGCGGCGACATCCAGTATCTCCTGGTGGGGAAGCGGGTGGACCCGAACAAGGCGCCGGATCCTACCCAGTGCAGCTGCGGGAACGGCTTCTGCAATGTGGATGAAAATGAGTACACCTGCCCCAGCGACTGCGCGGTGATCGTCTCTGTGGAGAGCCTGGTGGCGGTGCTGCCGCTGCTGCTAATCGTCCTGGCGATGCTCGGGCTGATCGGCAGCTGGAGGGCAGTGGTCAAATCCCGGAGATATGGCGCGCTCTCCCGGTGGATTATTGTTCCGGCAGCAGGCATGCTGGCAGGGAGCTGGGCGTACATCAAGCTGATCGGCATCCGGAAGAGCGGCGTGGTGATCGGCTCGCTGCCGACCTATGCGTATGCTGTTCTTGCCGCTGTTTTCCTCATCACTATCGGTTACCTGTTCTTCAACAAGCTGCTTGTGCTCCACCCGGCACGCAGGATATCCCGGAAGCCGGTCATCCATTATTTCCAGCCGCTCTTCGCTGCCACTGACGCCATCGAATCCTGGCTGGTGAGCCATCCGCCGGTGCGGAGGCTGCTGCTGAGGATTCAGCGGGCTGAGGAGCGGATGGGGCAGGGGATAGCGATGGCGCTCCATCCTCTCCTGCGCATGCTGAGGATATACCGGAGCAGGAGAGAGATTGCCCTGATCCGGCAGCGCGAGGGGATGCATGCGGCACGGCACCGGCTGCGGCGGAGACTGGCCTTCGGCAGGATGATTGCGCCCATAGGTTTCGCGTGGCGAGCACTGCTCCGGCGGTTCCGCAGCGCATGCCATACAGCAGGAGAAAGCACGGCCATGATAATCCGCGCGGTTTCCCGCGAGCTGCTCCATGCTGTTGGGCTCCGCAAGAGCGCACGGGAGATTGAGCAGGAGATCTATCGCAAGCGGCTGGCTGTCCTTGCCCATGCGCGGGCAGTGCGTCGGGAGAGGGTTATCAAAGGGCATATCATTGCTGTGGTTGCTGCTGGAAAAGAATTTGTTGATGCTATTATTCATAAAATAGTTGCTGCTGTTCGAGAGATAGCACATACCATTATGCGTGCAAGAAGGAGAGGAGCGCTCCTGCGCTGGCTGCGGTGGGCGGCAGCAGTCCTGCTGGTCGGCGGAAGGGTCTGGCTGCGCTGGATGATCCGGGATGCGGCAAGAAAGACGCTGCATGCCCTTGGACTCTACCGGACTGCAGAGGAGCGGCTGAAGCAGGAGCGGAAGCATGAGGCAGAGCAGCTCGCCCGGGAAGAGCAGAGGATATCTGCCCAGTTAGCAGCAGAAATCCAGGAGGAGCGGCAGAGACGGGATGCTGCTGAGAGGGATATTGCGGCTGAGCGCACCGGGCTCCGGAAGCGGATACGGGCGGAGCGCATGAGCGCTGAGCGTGCTGCCCGGCAGAAGCGGGATAATGAGCGGCGGAATCTGCCTCGTCTTCAGATGCCTGCTCCGGCGCCCGAGGAAAGGGAAGAGCTGCCTGAGCTGCCGCGGGCAGCAGAGAGCGTATGGAGAGCAGCAGAGCGGAAGATCGCCCGGGAGCGGGCAGCGCTTGCCCGGCAGGTGCGGCACGAGCGCAGACAGCATGCCCGGAAGGAGAGATGGTGGCAGCGGGCAGAACAGGCTGCCGGCGATATCCCGGACATGGACCGGGAGCTGGAGGAAGTGCTGGAGCAGGTCAGGAAGAGCAAGAGCAAGCGGCGCGCCATGCTCGAGGCGCGTGAGCGGGAGCTGCGGGAGAAGCTGGCAGCGCTGCAGCGAGGTGAGCGGCGATGAGTGCCTCGCTGGAGCTGAAACAGGGCAGGGTGAAGATCCCCTCGCACATCTTCACTGACCGGACATTAAGCGTGCTGGAAGCGATATCAGAATACCTGAAGGACGAGCTGCACTTCACTTACCATGAGATCGCCGCGATGATGAACCGGGATGACCGCACGATCTGGACATGCTATTACCGGGCGAAGAGGAAGCGGGCGGCAGCAGAGTTGAGAGGGACATGAGGGCTGATTTGTGCCCGCGGTAAGAATCACTGATTGCAGAAAAAAGTAGAGACCGTGCCTGCCTCTTCCGCGCTGAGCGCCTTTGCGTCGACACACTTCTGCAGCAGGGAGAACGCAACATCAGCGTCCTGGCCGGGCTGCTCGGCTGTCCCTGCCTTCTCGATCAGCCCCTTCCCCCAGGCCATGACGACGCTTCCTAAAGCAATAGCAAATGCTAACAAAAGAATCGTTGCAACCAAGGGGGATATTGCGCGGTTGTTCATAGTGTAGGTTATGTGGTGTGCTTGATGTACTCTTTCTGGAGCAGGAGCATGTAGATGAACAGCAGGATGATGACCATCTCGAAGAACCCGACAACAAAATGGGTCTCTTCGGTCAGCAGGCCAGCAATCACCACGATCTCCTCCAGGACGAATACCAGGACCCCGGCAAGGAGGAACTTCCAGGGGAGCTTATAGAGCTTGGTGGGTATCTTGAGGAACTTCCAGAACAGGAGCAGGACGACAATCACCAGCGCAAGATTGTAGTAGGGGGCTGCGATGCCCAGGCTCTGCCCGATATACCATGTGGTGACTACATTCGCCATTTTTGCGCCTCCAGGATCTGCAGGAACAGTGCGTACATCAGGATGATCAGGATGGCTGAGGGGATCACATGGGTGAGGAACGGGCTCCGGTAGATGTTGAAGGCAGCCAGTGCGCCCAGGATCTCCTCGACGGCAAAGAGGACCAGACCGATGATGAGCGGGCGCCAGGGCTTGAGATAGGACATCGTATGGGACGTGCGGAACAGGGATATCGCGATGCCCCCTGCCACCACGGACAAGAACACCACTGCAATCTGGATGATGCCGTCTAGGGAGCTGACCATAGTGCCTCTTTTTAGCATCTATCCGGCTGGCAAGTATAAAAAACTTGTGGTTGAGAATTGCAAACCGTGCAGAGATAAAATTTATATACTGCGGTGCGGCGCTGGACGGCATGCCTGACGCGCGTGCATTCCTCCAGGGCTGGGCGGCACGGTTCTTCCGCAACAAGGATGCGGTGCTGCGGCAGACTGTCGATGTCGCTGAGGGAGACGGCTGGATCACGGTCAAGTACCCGCATAAAGAGGTGCGCGCCATCATCCTTCCCGACCTCACGGAGATGGATCCGGCATCGCTGCAGGGGAAGGGGGAGCATCTCGTCGTGGTGACGCTCAACACTGAGAGGAACGTCGAGGCGGTGGTGAAGAAGTGGGACGCGCTGGCGCGGCATCCTTCGCTTTCATTCTATTTCGTCAATCCCTGGAGCGATGGGAAATGGGCGCTGAACCCGCGGCTGCACGACCAGGTTTCTGATGCGCGGTCGCTCAGGCAAGGGCTGCTTTCACTCTTTGCCATGGTCCCCGCGCTGGACGAGCGGGAGATTGCCGAGCGGCTCCATGGCGCCGGGGGACAATCACCGAGAGGGCATGAGGGATGACCGTGACGGTCAGCGGGGTGGTGCCGAGCACCTCTGCGTCCGTATGGACCAGTATGCCTGTCGGGGCGGTGATGCGGACATGGGTTGCCTTGATGGTCGGCACGCTCCTCACCCCTGCCTTCAGCTCGATGAATGACCGGATGACGGTGAAGAGCTGGAGCTTGTCCGGGAATATGCTCACGTCCAGCAGGCCGTCGTGCGGGTCTGCGTCCGGCGAGAGCCGGATGACGCCTCCATAATTCCTGATGTTGCTGATGATGGTGAAATAGCTGGTGTAGGCTGTGCCGTCGATTTCCACCCGCATCGGGTGGGAGCGGTAGGTGAGCAGCTTCTTCAGGGCTGCCAGGGGATACGCGCTGATGCCGAATATCTGCTTCATCAGCTGGGTCATCTCGCTGAGCACTCCCGCGTCAAGCCCGATGCCCGCCCACATCAGAAAGTAATGGTGGTTTGCCGTGCCCACATCAAAGGCGCGGACATGCATCTCCTTGATGACTGCGCATGCCTCGGGGATGGCAAAGGGTATATGGAATTCCTGCGCAAAGACGTTCGCGGTGCCCAGGGGGATAACGCCCAAGGGGATATTCGTCCCCACTATCGCGCTCATCACCTGGTTGATGGTGCCATCCCCTCCCGCGGCGATGATGGCATCGACCTTGCCCACCGCCTCCCGGGCAGCGGCTATGGTGTCTGCCGGGCGCCGCGAAACCCTGACGGCAAGGGCATGGCCGGCAAAGGCTGAGCGTATCTGCGGCAGGAGCCGTTCGCCGTTGCCGTATCCTGCCTGGGGATTGAGGATGAGCAGGAGATTCATGGAAATCCCCCCTGCTGCCCGAGAAAAATCGGAAATGGACTGGCCGAAATATGTGCATCCATGCTGTCCAGCTGCGCGCTAATTCGGGATGATGAATTCCGGCTCTGCCAGCACCCCTTCTTCAGGGGAGGAGAGCGTCTTGACATGGTACTTCGCCAGGACAAACGTGGAGAAATCAAGCCCCTGCATCAGCTTGGCATAATTCATCTTCATTTTTTCTCGTCCTCATCCTCTCCGCTGTAGGAAGGTACGGCAGCCTTGCTGATGATCATGATATCCCCTATGGACTTGACCAGCTGATGGGGGACGATCACGCCCTTTGCGCTGCCCAGCACCTTGTTCAGGAACGAGTTCTTGGTCGCCCGGACCCGCCATCCGAACACCTTGTTGGTGGTCAGGATAGACTCCTCAACATCACCAAAATAATCCCCGCTGTCTGTAAATACCTTCATCTCATACGTTTCCGTCAGGCGCTTCATCTTGAGCATGGCATCTCCTCCGCAAATGGCTGTTAGACTATACAAGGAGGATGCACTATTTAAAGTTTTTGGAAGGGAGAAGTATATATTATACCCCCCTGTTCGTAGGGGTTGGTGCGAAACTCCTATTCGTGCGTATGCGGGGCCTGATATGCCTCTCCACTTCGCTTCGCTCAGTTTGTAGATTATATCCTGCAGCGCTACCGACGGGCAAACACGCATACGCACTGATTCGCACCAACCCCAGTTCGTACGAAGATTTTTATAGGAAAGGGGAAGAGGGAGAGGCATGATCTACCGGAACCTCCACCTCCTCGGGACATCGCATATCGCCAAAGAGAGCGTGCAGGCGGTCGAGCGGGAGATCGCCGCCATCCGCCCTGCCGCCATCGCGCTGGAGCTGGATCCCGGAAGGCTTGCCGGGCTGCTGGGCAAGCGGCAGCGGATGCGCATGCGTGACGTTTTTCATGTGGGGATCAAGGGATTTCTCTTTGCCCTGATCGGGGCATGGGCAGAGCGGAAGCTGGGCAAGGTCGTGGGGATCTCCCCGGGGGCAGAGATGCTTGCCGCGGTGCAGCTCGCCCGGGAACAGCAGATACCCCTGCACCTGATCGACCAGGACATCGCTGTCACCCTGCGGAAGATATCCCGGGAGTTCAGCTGGCGGGAGCGCTGGCGCCTGTTTGTTGATATCGTTCTGGCTCCGTTCCGGGGAAAGAGCATGCTGCAGAAGTACCAGATCGACCTGCGCAAGGTCCCCGCGGAGCAGGCGATCGTGCGCCTGCTGGCCGACGTCAAATCCCGCTACCCCAACCTCTACCGGGTGCTGATCACGGAGCGGAACGCGGTGATGGCCCATAGGCTCTCCCGGCTGATGTCGCAGCATCCCCAGCAGGGCATCCTGGGGATCGTCGGGGCAGGGCACGTGACAGATATCATCACGCGCATCCAGGCGATGCACAAGATTTAAAAAGCGGAAAATCCAGCATTCTGCATATGGGCTGGTTTGACCTGAAGGACAAGATCAAGAGGTATTACCGCTTCTCCCCTGAGGAGATCAAGGGGCTGGTCATCGCGACGCTCATCATCGGGTTTATCGTGTCGTTCAAGGACTGGGGATATGAGGCGTTTGATGCTGCTATCGGGCTGCGGAACCTGCTGATTGCCCTGCTGATGGTCGGGCTTTCGCTGCTGGTGCAGCAGACCGGACACAAGATTGCCGGGCTGTCCGCCGGGTTCACGGTGGAGTTTCGGGTATGGACGTACGGGCTCATCCTGGGGCTGGTGCTGATCCTGGTGAGCAGGGGCAACCTCTGGTTCCTGGCTCCGGGAGGCATTGTCATCTATCATCTCACGACGCACCGCCTGGGGTATTTCCGCTACGGGACGAATGTGTGGGCGCTGGGGATGGTCGCGCTTGCCGGGCCGATCGCCAACGTGCTGTTCGGCGGGCTGTTCAAGACGCTCACCATCTACTTTTCCTGGATCCCCCTGAACGCCGCCCTGGTGGACAAGCTGTTCATCCTCAACATGGCGCTGGCGGTGTATTCGCTCCTGCCGATTCCTCCTTTGCCCGGCGCCAATCTCTTTTTCGCCTCCCGGCTGTGGTATGCCTTCCTGATGGGAGCGCTCGCCACCTACCTGGTGCTGGCGCTGCTGGGAGTGTACTCTTATGTGTTCGCCCTGATCGGCGGCATCATCATCTGGCTGCTGTTCTACAGCCTGTTCGAGAAGGACTGGTGGAAGGGAACATGAATCTCCTGTTCAACTGGATCGAGTACCTGTTTTTGGCGCTGCTGATAGTGGGATTTGTCCTGGCGCTGACCTCCGGAAGCGCGGTGATCAGCTATGTGGTGATCTTCTTCATCGGGGTGTTTGTCGGCAGGGTGTGGTACTACAACCAGGGCGGGTTCCGCTTCCCCACATTCATCGTGGTGGTCGGCTTCCTCATCGGCTACCTGTTCGGGGCGTGGATCACCAGGTACGGGAACGGCTGGATTATCCTCATCCTGTTCGTCCTGGGGCTGTACGGGAGCTATTACGCGCATGAAAGGAAGTGGGTATGATGAGGAGATTTCAGGAGGTAGGATGACTTCTATCCTGCTTGAAGCCTTGAGAATGTTTAAATAGAATGGCCAGGATACGCATCCTTTATGACTGTATGCGCCGCATACTCCGATTTTACCTCCGTGCCTTTCTGGATCGGCATGGTCGTCTCTACAGTTATTCTTGCCGGGCTTTTGCTTTATCTTCCCTTCAAAAGAATAAAATCCAGGAAAAGGTACTGGTTTATCCCCTTGTTCACTCTCCTTTTGTTTGGCGCCTTTATCTTTAATCTATTCGCTTTTGCATCTGTTGATGGCTGCGCCAATCTGGGCAAAGAAGTTTTGATAAAAGATTATCAGAGGGAAATTACCTCCAAAGAGGATGCTGTTTCTGTTTTCCAGGATTATATGGCTGCAAAAGCAGGCCTTACCAACCAATCGCCCATTCAGGAGATTGTCGATCTGGTGAAAAGGGATGTGGAGGAGCAGGGCACTAGCTATGTATGGCGTTTGTATGATGCCCGCTATACCCTCCTTAGGGACGGCAGGCTCTATGGCGAATGGACTGGCGATTGATTCAATGGTAGGACGGCATACGTTAGAGGATGATTCTATTCTTTATGCGCGTTTGAACGCCCAAAAAGTCCGGCAAGCATTCTCGTTACAAATATATTTATAGTGCGCTCCCTTCCTCCCGCTATGCTCAAGGACTTCACTCCCCGCCTGTACCAGGAGACCATCCTGGGGGCTGCCTCAGAGAAGAACACGCTGGTGGTGCTGCCGACCGGGCTGGGAAAGACCGCCATCGCGCTTTTGCTCGCCGCCCAGCGGCTGTCCCGGTTCCCGAACAGCAAGATCGTGTTCCTGGGCCCCACCAAGCCGCTGGTGGAGCAGCACCTGCAGTATTTCCGCAGCCATCTGGACATGCCCGGGGAACGCTTTGCTGTGTTCACCGGGATGATCTCCCCGGAGCAGCGGGAGGCGCTGTGGAAAAGCACGCAGTTCATCTTCTCCACGCCTCAGGGGATGGAAAACGACCTCATCAGCAGGAAGGTCAGCCTGGAGGATGTCTCGCTTCTGGTGTTCGACGAGGCGCACCGCGCGGTGGGCAATTATGCATATACCTTCATCGCCCAGCAGTACGAGCAGCAGGCGCGGTTCCCGCGGATCCTGGCGATGACCGCCTCCCCCGGCTCGGAGATGGATTCCATCCGGGAAGTGATGCAGAATCTCCTGATCGAGCACATCGAGGTGCGCACGCCGCAGGATCCCGATGTCCTGCCGTATGTGCAGGACGTGAAAGTGGAGTGGATATCCGTCGAGCTGCCCGCGGAGTTCCTGCAGATCAAGAAAGTGCTGGAGGAGGCGCTGCGCGGCAGGATGCAGCGGCTGAAGCAGTGGGGTGCACTGAAGCGGGCTGACCTCAGCATGGTGAGCAAGAAGGACCTGATGCAGGCGCAGGGCCAGCTGCAGGCGCGGATCGCGCAGGGAGAGCGGGATTTTGTGGTGTTCACCGAGCTTTCGGTGCTCGCTGAGGTGCTCAAGCTGCAGCACGGGCTGGAGCTGCTGGAGACCCAGGGAATAACCGCATTGCTGAAGTATTTTGAGCGGCTCCAGGAGCAGTCCATTTCGACAAAAACAAAGGCAGTGAAGAACGTCGTGGCCGATCCCCAGTTCCGCTCGGCATGGCTGCTCGCCAGGAGGCTGCAGGAGCAGGGGATCGAGCATCCGAAGCTGGAACGATTAGCAGAGATCGTCCGCGCGGAGATGCATGCCGGGATGAAGCTGATCGTGTTCAGCCAGTACCGGGATTCTGCGGTGGTGCTGGAGCGCATGCTGAACAGCATCAATGGGGTGCAGGCAAGGCTTTTTGTGGGGCAGCTCAAGAAGATGGACACCGGGCTCAGCCAGAAGGAGCAGATCGCCCGGCTGCAGGAGTTCCGGGAAGGGGCGTTCAATGTCCTGGTGGCGACTGCGGTCGGTGAAGAGGGGCTGGACATCCCGAGCGTCGACCTGGTGATATTCTACGAGCCGATCCCTTCAGCAATCCGCACGATCCAGCGCAGGGGAAGGACCGGAAGGCTGGAGAAAGGCAGGGTGATCATCCTCAGCGCAGCCAAGACCAGGGACGAGGGATACCGGTGGAGCGCGCACCATAAGGAGAAGAAGATGCACCTGCACCTGCAGAAGCTGCGGCAGCACGCTCCCCTGCTGCTCCGGAGGGAGCGCTCCCCTGAGCAGCCTGCCGGCAAGGATGTGCTGATCTTCGCGGACCACCGGGAGAAGAGTTCCGGGGTGATCAAGGAGCTGCTGCACTTGGGGGCTGACCTGCGGCTGGAGCAGCTGCAGTGCGCGGATTACGTGCTGAGCAGCAGGGTTGCGGTCGAGTTCAAGAGCAGGGCTGATTTCGTGGATTCCATCGTCGACGGCAGGCTGCTGCTGCAGCTGAAGGAGATGAAGGCGCAGTATCCCATCCCCCTGGTGATGATCGAGGGCGAGGAGGACTGGTATTCACTCCGGAATGTGCATCCGAACGCTGTCCGGGGCATGATCGCCACGATCGCTGTTTCCTATCAGATTCCGCTTATCTATACGAGCAACCAGAGGGAGAGCGCCGCCTTTCTCCTGGCGATCGCCAAGCGGGAGCAGGAGGAGCGGAAGGAAACGTTTACTCCGCACGCGGAGAAGAAGGCTATGAGCCTGAAAGAGCAGCAGGAATACCTGATCTCCGCGCTGCCGGGCATCGGGATGAGCTTGGCACGGCCCTTGCTGCGGCAGTTCAGGACGGTGAAGAATGTCATCAACGCGTCTGCGGAAGAGCTGGAGCAGGTGGAGAAGATCGGGGAGAAGAAAGCGGCCGCGATCAGGGATGTGGTGGAAAGGGAGTATGGGGATAAGTGATTATGTTCAGGACTATGGTAAAACCGTTCCGGCAAGCTACGGGGACCCCTGGGAGGCGACGGATAAGATTAAGGACATCATCAGGGGAATTATCCGCGGGCTGGGCAGCTCTTTTCATATCAGCGATGACATTGCCATCCATAAAGACGCGGTTGTCGAGCAGCAGGCTGTCCTGAAGGGGCCGCTCATCGTGGGAAAGGGATGTTTCGTGGGGGCTGGGACATATCTGCGGGATGGCGTCTTTCTTGGCGATGATGTGGTTATCGGGCCGCATTGCGAAGTGAAATCAAGCTTTATCTTCGGAAAAACAAGAGTTGCCCATCTCAATTATGTCGGTGATTCGATAGTCGGAAGGGACGTCAATATCGAGGCTGGCGCGGTGCTGGCAAATCATGGCAATGAAAGGGATGGCCAGGAAAAGACGATAAAGGCAGTAATGGACGGAAAGATAATTGACACCGGCGTGATCAAGTTCGGCTCGATCGTCGGTGACGGAAGCAGGATCGGGGCGAATGCTGTGCTCAATCCTGGCACGATGCTCCTGCCCGGGTCGGTCGTCGGCAGGCTGGAGCATGTGGATCAAAGGGGTTACCAGCATGAAGTCAGGGAAGCGTACGACCGGTACGCAAAAAAATTCGACGAGAAGTTTGGCGCGCATTTTCGGGGCGCAGTGAAGGAGGAAGCGAATATCTTTCTCCGCAACCTGCAGGGCAAAGATGTCATTGACCTCGGATCCGGCCCGGGAAACCATGCAGAGTATTTCCAGAGAAAAGGCTTCCAGGTGTTGTGCGTCGATTTCTCCGAGCCCATGCTGCAGCTCTGCCGGGAGAAAGGCCTGAAGACCGGGCGGATGGACATCGAGGAATGGGAGCTGCCGGAGCAGAGCGCTGACGGCATCTGGGCGTATGCGTGCCTGCTGCACGTCCCGAAGGCAAAGACTGCGCATGCGATAGAGAATATCTATAGGACACTGCGGCCCGGCGGAATTTTTGGGCTTGCAGTCAAAGAAGGAAGCGGGGAGCGGTTTGAGACGCACGAGGATTATCCGGGCACCAAAAGATTATTCGCTTATTTCCATGACGAGGAGATACGCGAGATGACCAGGGAGCGGTTTGATCTTGCTCATTTCTCCAAAACAAACATAAAGAACAAGTATGTTTTTCTGAATTACGTGCTGCGGGCTAAAACGGAGCGGAAGATTTAAATAGTATAATTGTTATTTTTGTTATAAATAATAAACAGGGTGGTACCGATGGGAACATTATCCGTTTCAATACCGGATGCCTTGCGCCACAAGATGGTGCAGCTCGAGGAGATCAACTGGTCTGCGGTAGCGAGAAAGGCATTTGAAGAGAAGATCGCGCAGGTTGAATTCCTCAGGAAGATTGCCGCAAAGAGCAAGCTGACTGAAAAAGATGCAGAGGAGATCGGCAAAAAGATAAATAAGAGCATCGCAAAGCAGTTCCAAGGGATGTGATGGATGCAAATTGTTGTGGACGCAAATCCTGTGGTGTCTATCCTCATCTCACCAGGCAGGCCCATCAATCTTTTCTTTGTTGAGGAATTGGATATCATTGCGCCCGAGCTGCTTTTCAGGGAGATTGAGAGGAATAAGGATGATATCCTCCGTAAGTCCGGTTTAGGTGAGGATGAGATGCGGAGGTTCCTCGATATCCTCAAAGGAAGGATACGCGTCATCCCGGAAAAAGAGTTCATCGGGTGCAGGGAAAAGGCAGTATCAATATGTCCTGATGAGAAGGATGTAGCTTATTTTGCCCTGGCGCTGCATGTACGATGCCCGTTGTGGAGCAATGAAAAAAAGCTCAAAGAGCAGAAAGATGTCGCTGTATTTTCTACTCACGAGCTTATCGCGCTATTTGACTTTGCCCAGGAAAGAACCTAAAACCGCATCCCTTCCAGCCGCTCCACCCGCTTCTTGGTCGGCGGATGGGTGAGGAAGAGATGCACCCATGCCCCTCCCCTGAAGGGGTTGGTGATGAAGAGATGTGCGGTGGATTCTGTCGCGCCCATGAAGGGAAGCGGGCTTCTGGATGTGGCTTTCTCCAGCTTCAGCAGGGCGGAGGCAAGGGGCTTTCCGGAATGCATGAGCCTTGCCCCTGACTCATCCGCAAGATACTCCCTGCTGCGGGAGATGGCCAGCTGGATCAGCATGGCGATGATCGGGGTGAGGATGGCGAGAGCAAGCAGCTCAAATATGTTGCTGTCCCGGTCCCTGCCGCCAAAGCCGAAGATCGCGCCCCAGCGGGCGATCATGGCGATATAGGATATGACGCCGGCGATGGTGGCGGCAATAGTCGAGATAAGGATGTCCCGGTTCTTGACATGGGAGATCTCGTGGGCGAGCACTCCCTTGAGCTCTTCCTTGGTGAGGAGGCCGAGTATCCCCTCGGTCACTGCCACCACTGCATGCTGCGGGTTCCTTCCGGTGGCAAAGGCATTGGCATGGGGGGAGGGGATGATATAGAGCTTGGGCTGGGGGATACCTGATTTCTGGCTCAGCTCCAGCACGGCCTGGTGCAGCTCCCGGTATTCGCTCTCCGACGCTGGCTTCGCCCGGTAGAGGGCCAGCACGAGCTTGTGCGAGAAGAAATAGCTGAAGAGATTCATGGCCAGGGAAAAGAGCAGGCCGATGAGCAGGCCGGACTGGCCGGCAAGCAGGTAGCCGACTGCCAGGAGCAGGCCGGTCAACGCGCCGAGCAAAATGACGGTCTTGAGCTGGTTCATAGGGAGAGGATGATCCCCTGGTTTAAATACGTTGCGGGGGCTCCGAAGAAAATCCCGCTGCGCTCGGAGGGCAGCGCCGGCTCGCTCCGTGCTGTCGCATGATGCGGGGCGGTTCCCTCCCGTAAGGAACGACCCCTTCCGCTATGCTGTTGCAGGCACAGCACCGCTCACTGAATGGCGCTGCCCTACCTCTTCTCCAGAGCTGGGAAAAAGGGATGCCTGATAAACAACAAACCATAAATAACCGGAAGCCCTTCTGCCGGGCATGGATGAGGCCATATTCCGCCATTACTCGAGAAAGGACATCCAGCAGGCCATCGTGGCCCATGCGCAGCAGAAAGAAGTGGCCATCAAGTTCGGGGAGCAGGGGTTCGGCAAGCGGCCGGACATCATCAAGTACCCGAACGACATCCTGGAGTGGGTGAAGCAGGGGGCGACCTCATTCCATGTCTCGGAGGAGCGGTGGAGGGATCCCCTGCAGGTGAGCCCGCTGATGAAGCGGGAGAGGCTTGACGCGCTGCGGGCGGGATGGGACCTGGTCCTGGACATCGACTGCCCGGTCTTCGCGTACAGCAGGCTGTGCGGCCACCTGCTGATAGCGGCGCTCCGCTACCACAATATCCGGGGTGTTTCCTGCAAGTTCTCCGGGAACAGGGGATTTCATATCGGGGTGCCGTTCGAGTCGTTTCCCGCAGAGGTGAACGGCGAGCAGGTCGCCAAGCTGTTTCCGGAGGGGCCGAGGAAGATCGCCCACTACCTGAAGGAGTTCATCAGGAAATCGCTGCAGCGCGAGATGCTGCGTGAGGGCATCGCCGCGGTGATGGAGGCGAGCGGGAAGGAATTCGAGGATCTGGTGAAGGACGGCGAGCTGGACCCGTACCGGGTGGTGGAGATCGACACTGTCCTGCTGGCGTCACGCCATCTCTACCGCATGCCCTACTGCCTGAATGAGAAGTCCGGGCTGATGTCATTGCCCATCGATCCAGGGGAGGTCATGGCATTCGAGCGGGAGCGGGCAAAGCCGCCAGTGATATTCTCGAGCTTCGGCTTCCTGGACAATCCCCATCCGGGAGAGGCAAGGCAGCTGCTGGTGCAGGCGCTGGACTTCAGCATGAAGCAGCCGGAGCAGGAGGAGAAAAGGGTTTATGAGGAGATCACTGATGCTGTTCCTGAGGGATTGTTCCCGCCCTGTATGAAGGCCGGGCTGCAGGGGATGAAGGACGGGAAAAAAAGATTCCTGTTCATGCTCCTGAATTTCCTGGGAAAGACCGGGCATACGCCGGACCAGGCGGAGCAGATCGTCCAGGACTGGAACAAGAGGAACGAGGAGCCGCTCCGGGAGAATTACCTGGTCGGGCACCTGCGCTATTTCCGGCAGAAGAAGGAGCGGATACTCCCGCCGAACTGCCGGGGGCAGTACATCGACCTCCATATCTGCAAGCCGGACAATCTCTGCGAGCGCATCAGGAATCCGGTGAGCTATGCCCGGAGAAAGACGCAGGCAGGGGCAAAGAAGAGGGGGAAGCGTGCACGGGCTGATTGAGCGGATCCGAGGCATCATCCGCGAGTGGGAAAAGGGAGAGGTGTCCTATCCCGCCATCGACTCCGGGTACGCATTTGGCGACCGCAGGCGGTACCAGCAGAAGAGCGAGGTCGAGGGGATACTCGGGAGGCTGGAAGAACGGTTCCTGACGCAGGCTTCCCTGCTGCGCGCCCACCTGGAGCGCAGCGAGTGGGAGCAGTGCGGCATCCTCCTCGACCAGATGGCCGCATCTGCCCCTGCGCGCAGCCCGGCCCCTTTTACCGGCGTGCCGCAGGACATCCGCGAAGAGGTCCTCGCTGATTTTGCAGAGATGGAGCGGTGCATGGCGAGCCGATGCCACCGCTCAGCCATGATCCTCTGCGGCAGGGTGCTGGAGATCTGCCTGCACCGGAAATATTATGAGGTGACCGGGCAGGACATCCTGGAGACGCAGCCCGGCATCGGGCTGGGCAAGCTGATCGCCCGGCTCAAGGAGAAGGAGGTGATGTTCGATCCCGGGGTGACCGAGCAGATCCACCTCATCAACGCCATGCGGGTCTCCTCAGTCCACAAGCGGCAGGAGGCGTTCCTCCCGAGCAAGGGGCAGGCGGAGGCTGCCGTCCTCTACACCAGGGATATCGTGGAGAGGCTGTTCCGGCGGAGACAACCATAAGATTTATAAACGCCCCCCCAATCCTCAGCCGGGTGTACCGTGGTTTCGTACACCACCGAGCCTGAGAAGAGAGCTTTTTCAGTACAAGGTGACTTGTGATTCTCCAGGCAGAGTCTTTCGCCGGGCTTTACACAAGCCATCGGGAAAGCTATCGGTAAATGACAGAGGTGCATTTTCGCAACCGCCCTAACTCATGCCACAGGTCAGAAGCCCGCGCCGGGGAAGCTTGCAGTATTGGCCGAGGAAACGCGCCAAACACGTCCGGATTAGAGCGTGGGCTGCAACTCCTGAGGCCAAGCCGCTGGGGTTTGCCGGCTATAAGGTGGGCATGACCCACATCATAGCGGCGGACAACCGGAAATTCTCGCTCACCAAGGGCGAGGATATCTTCATGCCAGTCACCATCATCGAGTGCCCGCCCATCAAGGTGGCCGCTCTCGTCTTCTTCAGGAACAACCTGCCGGTCGGGCAGACATTTGCCGCATCATTGGACAAGGAGCTGGCCAGGGCCATCTCCCTTCCGAAAACCAAGGAACAGCGCGCAGCGCCAGCGCATGATGACGTGCGGCTGCTGGCGTACACGCAGCCCAAGCTCACCAGCGTGAAGAAAAAGCCAGACGTCTTCGAGCTGCGTATCGGCGGACCTCCCGAGGAGAGGATGCGGTACGCGCAGGAGATTCTGGGCAAAGAGATCCGCCCGGAGGATATATTCAAGGAGGGGCAGCAGGTCGATGTACACGCCATCACCAAGGGGAAAGGGTTCCAGGGCACGGTCAAGCGGTTCGGAGTCAAGATCATGCAGCACAAGGCGGAAAAGAAAAAGCGGGGGAACGCGAATGTCGGATCCTGGACGCCGAAGCGGGTCCAGTTCACGGCTCCGATGCCGGGAAAGATGGGATACCACCTGCGCACCGAGCTCAACAAGTGGATCATCCGCCTGGCAAAGCCAGAGGAGATCAATGCCCGGGCGGGATTTCGGGGATACGGCCTGGTCAAGAACCCGTGCCTGCTGCTCAAGGGATCCACTGCAGGGGCGCCGAAGCGCCTGGTCAAGCTGACCAACGCCCTGCGGCCCGACGCGCTTGTCCCCAGGGAGGCTCCCAGCGTGGGATATATCGGCACATGATGATACCTGTCTACAGCCTGCAAAAGAACGAAGGGAAGCGCGTCGAGCTGCCTGAACAGTTCCGCGAAGAGGTGCGGAAGGACATCATCCGGCGGGCAGTGCTCGTGGAGCAGGCCGCGGCACGGCAGCGGTACGGGGCAAAGCCCGAGGCGGGCAAGCGGGCGTCTGCCAAGCTTTCCCGCAGGAGAAGGGACTTCAAGGGAAGCTACGGCCTCGGCATCAGCAGGGTGCCCCGGAAGATCCTTTCCGGAAAGGGAAGCAGGTGGAACTGGGTGGGAGCGGTCGCGCCCGGGATGGTCGGCGGCAGGCGGGCGCATCCGCCGAAGAGCAAGGCATGGGGCAAACTGCTCAACAGGAAAGAGGAAAAAAAGGCCATCCGTTCCGCGCTCGCCGCCACTGTCCAGCGGGAGATGGTCGCAGGAAGAGGGCATCGCATCCCCCCGGAATATCCTTTTGCCCTGGATAACGCATTTGAGGCCCTGGCAAAGACCAGGGAGATCGTGGAAGCGCTCAAGAGGATCGGGTTCAGCGAGGAATTGAAAAGGGGAGAGATGGTGAAGGTGCGGGCGGGAAAGGGGAAGCGCCGCGGCAGGAAGTACAAGGGAAGGACCAGTCTGCTCCTGGTGGCCGGAGAGGAATGCGCCATGGTGCGCGCCGCGCAGAACATCCCCGGAGTGCATGCAATCCCGGTTTCCGGGATCACCGCGAACCTCCTGGCGCCCGGCACGGTCCCCGGACGCGCGACGCTGTTCACCGAGCACGCGATCAGGAAGATAGGCGAGCAGAGGCTGTTCCTATGAGCATCGACCTCCATGCGATCATCAGGCGGCCGCTGTCCACAGAAAAGTCCATCCGCATGATGGAGACCCAGAACACGCTCATCTTTGCCGTAGACGCCCGGGCGACCAAGCCGGAGATCAAGCAGGCGATGGAGCTGGTGTTCAAGACCAAAGTGCGGCGGGTGAACACCTATATCCACAAGAAAGGGGAAAAGCGGGCGTATGTCAAGTTTTCGCCGGAGACCCCGGCAATCGACATCGCGACGAATCTGGGGCTGTTATAGGAGCTACCCATGGGAAAGAACCTTATCCAGCAGGCACGAGGAAGAGGAGGCCCGCGCTATCGGGCGCCGAGCTTCCGGTATGCAGGAGTAGCTGCGCATCCGGCGCCGCAGCCAGAGCCGATGACCGGCACGATCATCGCATTCATCCATTCGCAGGGGCATAGCAGCCCGCTGGTGAAAGTGGCGTATGCCAGCGGAGAAGAGGGGCTCGGGATAGCCTCCGAGGGGCTGCGCGTCGGCGATACGGTCACCGTGGGAAGCGGCGCGACGCCAAACAACGGCAATACCCTGCCGCTCACGGACATACCGGAGAGCGCGCTGATATTCAATATCGAGAGCATGCCCGGGGACGGCGGAAAATTCGTCCGCGCCTCCGGGACATTCGCGAAGATCGTGGCAAAGGGCCAGGATATGGTGAACGTGCTTCTCCCTTCAAAGAAAGTGCGGGCGTTCCTGCCTGCATGCAGGGCGACCATCGGCGTGGTCGCCGGAGGGGGAAGGGTAGACAAGCCGCTCCTGAAGGCAGGGACGGCATTCCATGAGATGCATAAGAAGAACAAGCTCTATCCGCGGGTGAGCGGAGTGGCCATGAATGCGGTGGATCATCCCTTCGGCGGGAAGAAGTCATCGCACAAGGGCAGGCCGACGCAGTCCCCGCGGGATGCGCCGCCAGGAAGGAAGGTCGGCATGATCGCCCCACGGCGGACGGGAAGGAAGTAAATGGCGCGGAAGGAGTTTACCTATCGGGGAAAGACCGTGGAAGAGCTTCGGGCGCTCAGCGACCAGGAAGTGTATGCGCTGCTCCCGGCACGCGCGCGCAGGAGGATGCTCCGGGGACTGAGCGATACCGAGCGGAAGCTCCTGCAGGCAATCAAGGCGGGCAAGGGCAGGATCAAGACCCAGTGCAGGGACATGGTGGTGCTGCCGAGCATGATCGGCGCAACCCTCCTGGTGCACCGCGGCAACCGGTACGATCCGGTGATAATCGCCGAGGATATGATCGGCCACCGGCTCGGTGAGTTCGCGCCGACCAGGAGCTCGGTCAGGCATTCGGCGCCAGGCATCGGGGCAACCCGCTCCAGCGCGAGCCTGTCGGTGAAGTAAGCATGGCATACAAATATTCAGTTGCGGCAAAAGGGAATTCGGCGCGGGCTGTTGTGCTCTCAGCCCCAGTTTCCTTAAAGAAATCAGTGG
>Ga0209542_10006387_pt1 | contig 22961 bp, 29 predicted proteins | sample RifCSPhighO2_01_FD_184028 | JGI IMG/M metagenome (GOLD analysis project Ga0209542, IMG submission 184028) | Soil microbial communities from Rifle, Colorado - Rifle CSP2_plank highO2_0.1 (SPAdes) (version 2) | ecosystem: Environmental > Terrestrial > Deep subsurface > Rock core/Sediment ... | reverse complement strand
TCTTCGGCGCAGCTTTGGGAAGTTTTATCAATGTGATTGCGGACAGGTTTAATACTGGGTTGTCGCCATGGAAAGGGAGGTCATTTTGTTTTTCCTGCTCTACTGTCCTGCGAAGGAGCGATCTGGTCCCTCTCTTTTCTTTCTTGTTTTTAAGGGGCAAATGCCGATATTGTAGATCCAAAATACCCGATGGCGTGTTTGTGATTGAGATTTTGATGGGCATTCTATCGCTTCTCGCCGCTTTTAAGTCTGGGCTTTTGATTTCTGATTTTTCCATAATTCATAATTCATACCTCTTAATTCAATATTTCTTGCTAACTTCCATTTTTGCCACTCTACTTCTTATAACCATCTACGACCTGCGCCACTTCATCATTCCCGACACCTTTCTCTTAATTTTTCTTCTTTTCTCTTTTCTGTATAATTCACACTTCGTGATTTTTGATTCTTCCCCCCTCTCCTTCGCAAGGGGAGGGGTTGGGGGTGGGGTCGTATCCGGTATTTTCCTTGCTCTCCCGTTCCTCCTCATCTTTCTCATTTCTCGCGGGCGTTGGATTGGTTTTGGCGATATAAAATACATCGCGGTGATAGGATTTTTCCTTGGGTTTGCAGAAGGGCTCTCTGCCGTCATCTTTTCTTTTTGGATCGGGGCGGCCTTTTCTCTCCTTGCTCTCGTGTTGAGAAAGATTAAACCACATATTTATTTGCCATTGATGCAAAATAAACTTACAATTAAATCCGAGATACCGTTTGGCCCGTTCCTCTCGCTCGGCACGGTTTTAAGTTTTTATTTCAATGCAGACATTTTTCAAATCAACTCTCTGCTCCAAATGTTTTAAATGTAAAAGAGGCTTGCCCCGCGAAGCGAAGCGAAGTGGGGGTTTTACCGCTCTTGAGTTTGCTGTGGTGATGACTATCGCGACCATCATCACCACCACCCTCATTATCCAGCACAACAGATGGAATGATTACTTGGCTCTAAAAACTCAAGCTTACGAGCTGTCTTTGATGATCCGCCAGGCGCAGATTTGGAGTCTGGGGGTAAGGGAAGATACGGCCGGCTCGGGGGATAGGTTTAACGTGGGGTATGGAATATATATAGACGAAGATAACCCAAACGACCAGATTATTTATTTTGCGGATAGGAATGCTAATGATAAATGGGATTCAGGAGAAACTATAGAAACAGAAACCAAGAGTTTAACTAGGGGGATTATTATAAGTAAGTTTTGTGGCAACAGCGGTTTTTCCTGTGTTGGTGCCGGTTCACTTGATAATCTAACGATACTTTTTTTAAGACCTAACCCTGCGGCTAAAGTATTCTTTAGAAATAATGGAACCAATCCAGTTAACGGCGTGAATGCGCCAGCCGATGTTTACCTCCGTTCTCCTCAAGGTAATGAAGTATCGGTTAGGATTCAATCCAACGGTCAAATTTCAATACAATGATTAAAAAAATTTTCAATTTTCAATTTTCAATTTTCAATCCTGCGAAGCAGAAGGGCTTTACTTTGGTGGAGATGATCATAGCCATCGGCTTGTTTTCACTCATTGCGTCAATGGCGCTTGGGGCGGTCATAACAATTTTTGACGCAAACAACAGAAGCGAGTCGACAAAGACCGTAGTCGACAACCTAAACCTAAGTCTCGAAAACATGGTGCGCACGGTGCGTTTCGGTTCCAATTATCATTGCATTGATGGAGATACGGGTGGCACCTTTGATCTTGATGAGGCAAATGATTGCAATAATCCGGGAGAAGATCAGGGTGAAGGTTTGGCGGTTACCTTTCAAAACAATGTGATTGTATACGCGTTTTGTGACGGTGCAATCAAAAGGTCCGAAACTCCAAACGGCGAAGACAATTGTAATAATACTAGTATTATGCAACCCATCACTTCTTCCGATACGGTTATAGAGTACCTGAAGTTTTTTGTTTTTGGAGGCAATGATCCCGATCGACAGCCATACGTAATAGCCATAATTTCCGGATATGTGGGAACCCAGCCAACCGAGCAGTCTAGGTTTACTATTCAAACCACCATGTCCCAAAGGCAAATAGATATATGATCAAGAAATTTTCAATTTTCAATTTTCAATTTTCAATTCCTGCGAAGCAGGCAGGTTTTACTGTTCTTGAGTCGATTGTGGCCATATTTATACTTTCTCTCGCCATTTCGGGCGCCTTTAGCGCCGTCCGGCAAGGACTTATAAGCACCAGCATGGCAAAAGACGAAGTCAAAGCATTTTACTTGGCCCAAGAGGCGGTTGAAATAGTGAGGAATTTGCGCGACAACAATCGTCTCGCCAACGCAGGTGGCAACCCGACCAGCTGGCTCAATATTATTTCGGGTTGCATAGATACGACATGCATGGCTGACATAACCGGCGCTTTTGGCACCAGCCCTTCGGTTTATCTGGCGGTGTGCGATGATGATTGGGGAGCTTGCCCAAACTTAAGACAGCAGACCGGAAGTCCCACTGAAAATGATTATCTTCTATACGGCCATGGTGATGATTCCGATTGGACTGTTACAAACTTCAAAAGAGAAATGCAGATAGAGAAAATAAATGATGATGAGATATCAATAACGGTGCGTATCACCTGGGAAAGAGGCATTTTGGATTATGAATACGAAACCAAAACAAGCTTGTTTAATTTGCTATAAATATGAATTCAAAGTTTAAATTTCAAAAATCAAAATTCAAAAACCAGCGGGGGGTGACTTTGTTCATTGCCGTGACCATCATGGCCATACTTCTATTCATCAGTTTTGTCGTTATAAATATTGCCGTTAAAAGCACCCAGTTTGCCGGCACTGCTCGCGAATCTCAACTGGCTTTCTCCGCCGCTGACGCCGGCATCGAATGCGCGCTGTATTGGGATACACAAGAGCCGAATCCGTTTGTGGTTAAGATGTCAACCTTTGCTGATTATTATATAAACGAATTTTCTGGAATAGAAAATTTAGCCAATCCTCTCCATGAAATTAAAAATAAGTCAGTAGTGGTACCAGGAGGAACATTTCCTGACGACACTCTTTTTTCTTCGGATCCTGTTACAACAGCTTTTGATAATGAGTTGATTTTTGGTTGGTTACAGGAAGGTTCCATTGGTTGTGTAGAAGAAGGACCTGGTTTCAACTGGCTGACGGATCTTCGTTGTAATTTACAAGAGTGGAAGGTAGCTCCACTTGCTGGCGTGTCTCACGTAGCCTCTGGTTACTATGAGAACGCATCTGGTAATGGGGAATATATGGCGACAATTGCTACCTTTAAACCGGCGTCCGGCCAAATCCCGTCATTTACAGGGAACGGTTCTTATGAATACATAAATGGTGATCCTTTACCACCTGTTGAACTTACATTTCCGAACTCAAGCACAAATGGAAATCTTATACTTGTCTCTGTTGGTTATAATAGCGGTGTTTTTCAACTTGAGTCTGTGACTGATAATAAAGGAAATCAGTATACCAAACTATTTGGTCCAGATAATTGGGCAAATTACGAGTGGGCTGGAGAAATGTGGTATGCTTGGAACATCAAAAATTCAGGTACTCCACCAGGCGGAGTCTTTAGTTCGGCAGGCGAACCAATTACAATTACCGCCAACTCGCCCGCTTTTGTGCCAGTAAATCTTGAATGTAACGGGGAGACAGTATTGGCTACCCCTAATCCGTGGAGTTCTAATGATGTTAATACAAATCCACCACAACCTCATTGTTTGGGTGGAGAATGTGCGGAAGACAATGACAACACAAGTATTTTTCAACTCAATTTTGAAAATGGCACTTGCTCTATTATTACCGTAGAAAAGGAGTCTGGCGGAGAGACAATCATCCAATCAAAAGGTTATAACACGTGCAACACATCTAATCCAAGGAGGGTAGAAAGGGGAGTTGAGGTGAGGTATTAGATCTGATTTATGATAGATTGTATGCATGAAAATACCCAGGAAAGCAAAACAAAGAGCCGAAAAACTTAGAAAAGCGATAGAAAAATATCGTTACGAGTATCATGTCTTAAACAAAAGCTCGATTTCGCCGGAGGCGCTTGATTCGTTGAAAAAAGAGCTTGTTGATTTGGAGACAAAATATCCAGAGCTTATAACTCCGGATTCTCCAACACAGAGAGTGGCCGGAGAACCTCTCAAAGGATTTAAAAAAGTGGCGCATAAGGTAGCGCAATGGTCGTTCAACGATGCTTTTAGCGAAGAAGATATAAAAGCGTTTGATGAAAGGGTGAAGAGGTTTCTAAAAACAGACAAAAATATTGAGTATGTTTGCGAACTGAAAATAGACGGACTAAAAATTATTTTGGAGTATGAAGATGGTATTTTAAAAACAGCGGCAACAAGGGGTGACGGCAAAATCGGGGAAGATGTGACGGTGAATGTCAGAACCATAGATTCTGTGCCGATAAAACTTGATAAAAATGTGAATGTAATAGTAGAGGGGGAGTGTTTTCTGCCCAAAACTCAATTCGAACGGCTAAACAAAATACAAAAAGAAAAGGGCGGAGAACTTTATGCCAACCCGAGGAATTTCGCCGCAGGCACCTTGCGTCAGCTCGATCCGCGACTTGTGGCGGAAAGAAAGCTTGATAGTTTTATTTATGACCTGGCTCTAATCTCCCCTCCGCCAGCTGGCGGACCCCCTTATCCCATACCAAAAACGCAAGAAGAAGAACTGCAATTTTTGCAAAAACTGGGGTTTAAAGTCAATAAATATTTTAAACTCTGCAAAAATATTGATGAGGTGATTGGGTTTTGGAAAAATTGGGAAAAAAAGAAAGAAGACCAGGATTATTTGATAGACGGTGTGGTTGTAAAGGTGAATGAAAAAAGTTTGCAAGACATACTTGGCTACACCGGCAAGGCGCCACGTTTTGGTATTGCTCTAAAATTTTCGGCCGAGCAAGTTACTACGGTTGTAGAAGACATAGTGCTACAGGTCGGCAGGACCGGAGTGCTTACGCCAGTTGCTCACTTAAGGCCGGTTTTGGTGGCGGGGTCAGTCGTTTCTCGGGCTACTTTGCACAACGAAGACGAAATAAAAAGGTTGGACGTAAGAGTGGGGGATACTGTTATTTTGCAAAAAGCTGGCGATGTAATCCCCGACATTGTCAGAGTTTTGAAAGAGATGCGGACCGGAAAAGAAAAACAGTTTGTCTGGCCGTCTCATGTGCAAGATTGTGGCAGATCGGGCAACAATATAGAGCGCATTCCCGGCGAAGCCGCTTGGCGCTGTCGAGACAAAAATTCTTTTATCCAAAAAAAGCGTCGACTTTACTATTTTGTGTCAAAGACCGCCTTTGACATTGATCACCTTGGGCCAAAAGTTGTGGATGCGCTTTTGTCTGCAAATTTGATCGCCACCTATGACGATATTTTTACTTTAAAAAAAGGAGATCTTCTGGAGTTGCCTAGATTTGCCGAAAAGTCCGTGGACAATCTCCTTGAATCAATAGAAAAAGCCAGAGAAATTTCTTTACCAAAATTTATCGTCTCTCTTTCCATACCGCAAGTTGGCGAAGAGACCGCAGTCTTGCTTTCAAAGGAGTTTGGAAATATCGAAAAAATAAAAAACGCAAAAAAAGAAGAGTTCGAAAAGGTAGACGGTATCGGACCAATAGTCGCGGAATCGGTCGTTGATTGGTTTAAGACAGAGGAAAACAGAAAACTTTTAGCGAGACTTCTAAAGCAGATCAAAATTCAGCATTCAGTAGTTAGCGGTCAGCATCTAGGGAAAAAATTGGAAGGGAAAACTTTTGTCTTGACAGGAACTTTGAGTGGTATGAGCAGAGATGAAGCCAAAGAAAAAATCCGAAATATGGGTGGCAGTGTGTCGAGCTCTGTTTCTAAAGAAACGGATTTTGTAGTAGCTGGCGAAAACCCGGGAAGCAAACATGACAAGGCGCAAGAGCTTGGGGTCCAAATTTTGACGGAAAGCGAATTTGAAAAAATGCTTCGGTAAGGTTATTATCACTTCATAATAATGATTTCAAAAGAGACAATAAAAAATTTGGCTGATCTTGCGAGGATTGAAATAAAGGAAGAGGAAACGGCAAAATTGGCGGGAGAAATTGAGGCCATACTTGAATATGTGGGCCAGGTAAAGTCTGTTGCCGGTGACATGAAAGAGGGGGTGGAGTTTGGCCCCGTGCGAAACGTGATGAGAGAAGATGTCCCAAATCCGATCGGGCCGGGAGCATTTTCAAAAGAACTCATTGCTGAATTCCCAGATAAGGAAGGGGATTATTTGAAAGTAAGAAAGATTCTTTGATACGAAAATCATGCGAAATATGACGAAAAACTACGAAAATTTAACGATCAAAGAAGCCAGAAAATTGCTTGATAGCAAAGAAATTTCTGCAAAGGAGTTGGCTGAAGTGCACCTAAAAAATATAGAAGATAAAAACAAAGAACTGAACGCTTATTTAGAAGTTTATGATGATGTCTTGAAGCAGGCGGGAGAAGCGCAGAAAAAAATTGATAAAGGAGAAGCAAAAGATTTGACCGGAATCCCGCTTGCCATCAAAGACAACATTTTAATAAAAGGAAAAACCGCAAGCTCCGCTTCAAAGATACTTGAAAATTACCGCGCGACTTATAATGCTACCGCTATTCAAAAATTGATAGATCAAAGTGCCGTTTTTATCGGTCGGACCAATATGGACGAATTTGCTTGTGGTGGTTCGACCGAAAACTCTGCTTTCGGGGTGACCAAAAATCCTCACGACACCTCTCGTGTGGCAGGCGGTTCGAGCGGTGGTTCTGCGGCGGCTGTAGCGGCGGACTTGGCTCTTGGTAGCTTAGGTTCTGACACCGGTGGTTCTGTTCGAGAGCCCGCGAGCTTTTGTGGCGTGGTCGGACTCAAGCCGACTTATGGCTCTGTTTCGCGTTACGGTCTTATGGCTATGGGTTCTTCTCTTGATGTTATCGGGCCGATCGCAAAAACAGTAAGTGACACAAAAATAATATTCAACACAATAAAAGGGAAAGATAAAATGGACAGCACGAGTAGAGAAATTGAAAATTCTAAATTGAAAATTGAAAATTTTAGAATAGGAGTTCCGTATCATATTTTGGAACAGGAGGGAATAAGCAAAGAAGTGAAAGAAAATTTCGATAAAAGTATCAAAAAACTGAAAGATTTGAATTTTGAGATTGTGGATTTGAAGTTGCCAAATATAGATAAATCACTCGCTGTCTATTACATAATTATGCCGGCAGAAGTTTCTTCCAACATGGCTCGTTATGATGGTATCAAATATGGGCTATCTGTAGTTGGCGATCCGCCAGCCGGCGGATTGCTTGATGTATACAAAAAAACAAGGGGAAGTCCGCCGACTGGCGGATTCGGGCCCGAAGTCAGAAGAAGGATTATTTTGGGTACCTACGTCTTATCTCATGGCTATTACGATGCTTATTACGGCAAAGCGATGATTGCAAGACGCGTCATAAGAGAAGAATTCAAAAAAGCATTTGAAAATGTGGATGCGATCTTGACTCCAACGACCCCAACTCCAGCTTGGAAAATCGGAGAGAAAACTTCTCCATTGGAAGAATATTTGGCAGATATTTTTACGGTAACTGCCAACATTGTCGGTATCCCTGCCATATCTTTGCCTTCCGGATTTACAAATTCGCCAGCTGGCGAAGATGGAAAAAAGTTGCCTCTCGGCGTACAATTGATGGCAAATCATGGAGAAGAAAATATTTTATTTGAGATAGGTAAAAAATTTTTAGGCGAGTAACATGCCTCCAAAAGAAAAAGATAAAAAAGAAAAACCAGCCGGTTGGGATCTGGATCCGATAGAATCTGGGCTTATTCTGCTTCTGCTTTTGGCTGTTTTTGGCAGTATTGGACCGATGGCATGGAACTACTTTTCTTCCGGAGAAGTCAGCTTTTATGGCGTCAAGCTTTCTTCTTTTGTTCAATTTTTCAAATCCAACATCCAAATCTTTAAAATGCTCGGCTATTTATTCGCTGGGGCTGGAGCTATTGGCGCCATCATTTTTAATAAAAAGGGAGATGTCATTTGGAGAGAAACAAAAGCCCGGCATTATCTGGAAGAAACATTGGCTGTTTCTAATGCGGAAGAAGAAACCCTAGATCCGGTAGTGGAAAGATGGAAAAAAGTTTTGGAGCACGCATCTTCGGAAAATCCTTCGGATTGGCGCATAGCTGTTATAGAAGCCGACATCATTCTTGATGACCTTCTCTCTGTTTTAAACCTGCCCGGTAGTACCATTGGCGACAAATTGAAAGCCGTCGAGCCTTCCGACTTTCTAACTCTCGACAAAGCCTGGGAGGCGCACAAGGCGCGCAACATGATAGCTCATCAGGGTAGCAACTTCCTGATAAATCAACGCGAAATACATCGCATCATTTCTTTATACGAAGCGGTTTTCAGAGAGTTTAAGATGATCTAATTTAAACGGGTTGCGGGGCTTGGACTTGCACCAAGATCTCCTGGTTATGAGCCAGATGAATTACTTTACTCTACCCCGCAGATAATTGTCCTCCCCATTATATTAGATTTTTGTTTTTATGCAAGAATATGATAAAGTCATTGAAAATGACGGAGTAGCTCAGTTGGTAGAGCACGGGACTCATAAGCCCGGGGTCGTGGGATCGTAACCCACCTCCGTCACTTGCGTAGACAATAAAGTAAAACTGATCTTGATGGCTAGGTGAGTGATTTTGCCGCATATAAAAGAAGATATATACCAATTGTATTTGCGACAAAGAATACAACAGGCAGATATTTCTTTTTTACTTTTGATATGCCTACAAAAAATAGTCCGAGTTCGTCGGGCAAAGGGCTCGCGATAATAAATAGTCCCACCAGAAATGAGATCCATTTTAGAAAACCGAAATGAAATAAGGAAACAAAGTGCCACTTAAAACTAAACCTGGAGAGTCCTTGCATATTGCGCGCAATATTTTTTCTTACGAAAGAAGCAAGCAATACATCTATCGTCATAGCGCCGAGTCCACCAAGGATTGATATGGCCAAAATCGGCAAATGTCTGTTGAGCTCCACAAGCAAGACTGATGATGGCGCAATGGTAAAAATTGAAGTGAAGAGGGCCCCCGATATCAGAGCGGCCAAACCTGCGTATAAGGGAGAGAGGCCGTCTGATTTTATGATTCCCGAAATACTATCATGTCTTGCTATGAATATTGCAATTAAGATGCTTGAGCAAATAATAAGCAGGTCTCTCAATAGGTGTTTTAAAGTTCCCTTTGTTTCCATGCTGATTTATTTTATCACTTGAGCTGGCAAAATGCTCCAAAATCTGCTAAATTGGTCCTGTTCGCAACAGATAAGTTGCGGGTGTAGCTCAGCTGGTTAGAGCGTCCGCCTGTCACGCGGAAGGTCGTGGGTTCAAATCCCATCACTCGCGCAAGATGGAACAAAAGGCAGGATAATCAATCCCTGCCTTTTGTTCCATACCCCAAAAGAAAGCCAAAGAAATGAAAGAAAAACGAGAGACCTGTTGTATTAAAGGTAGAGAGGTCGATTTATCAGAATAAATAGCAAAAACATGAAAAAAATATCATTAGGTTTGGGTTCGCTGGCTATAATTCTAAGTCTTTTGGGGTTCTCGAACATTGAGGCGGAAGCTTACAGAGGAGACCCAAACATAAAAGGCCCAAATTATTCAGCGGAGCGCCATGAAGCTATGCAGAAAGCTTTTGAGAACAAAGATTACAGTGCGTGGGTGAGTCTCATGCAGGGCAGAGGCAGAGTGACAGAGCTGGTAAACAAAGAAAATTTTACCAAATTTGCCAAAGCACATGAATTGGCCAAGCAGGGTAAAACTGTTGAAGCTAAGGAGATACGCCAGGAGCTTAATCTGGGGTTGCACAACGGTTCCGGACGGGAAATAGGACAAAGTGCAAGATGGGCTCGCTAGCCACAGAGTGGAGATATGGAAGCACTACCCCGATTTGGTCGGGGTTTGGTGTTTATGCAATGTTTAATTCTTGTTAGAATTTTATTATGGATAATTATGAAAAATGGTCTGACGAGGATATTATCCAAAAAGTCCGGTCAAGCGACCGAGATCTTTACGTTGTAATTATAAAGAGATTCGAAGGCAAGCTTTTGCGGTATGCCGTCAATTTAATCAAAGACAAAGACAAAGCTGTCGATATCGTTCAGGAATCTTTTATTAAAGCCTTCATTAATTTAAGAGGTTTTGATATTAAGAAAAAATTTTCAAGCTGGATTTACAGGATTGTCCACAACGAAACAATAAATGTTTTAAAAAGATACCGGAAAGAAATACCATTGCTTGAAGACGTGGATTTTAAAAGTAGCGAAAACCTTGAAGAAGATTTCGATAAAAAAGCGATGGTAGAAAGAGTAGAAAAGTGTTTTGATAAAATGCCAATTTTGTATGCCGAGCCATTATTCTTGTATTACATTGAGGATAAATCCTACGAAGATATCAGTGATATTTTGAGAATCCCGATGGGTACAGTGGCTACCCGTATAAGTAGAGCTAAAATTTTAATGAAAAAAATATGTCTAGAGATTTAAAAAATATACAGGAAGATGTGATGTTAAAAATAAAACAAGGGCAGTTAAAAATGCGTCCCAAGATTTATTTTGTTATCGGATCAGTCATGACTTTTCTAGGACTGGTTGCGTCTATAGTCGTTTCAGTTTTTACAATTGGTCTCATTAGTTTCCTGTTGAGGTCAAATGGCAGGATGTTCGGACGCAATAAAATGGAATATCTGTCCTCAATATTTCCTTGGTGGCTGATTGTGGTTGCCGTATTGGGGCTTATTACCGGAATAATTTTAATTCGTAAATATGATTTTTCATACAAGATAGATCTTAAAAAAGCTGCCGTTTTGGCGATTCTTGCGGTGATAATATCTGGGTGGTTGGTAGATATTTTAGGATTTAACGATTTTTTAATCAGAAAAGGCCTGATGCGAGGAGTAATGAGAGGTAATTTACAAAGCTGGAATATACGTTGATGCTTCTTTATTTTGGTTTCTACTTCGACCGCGCCACGCAGAATTTGTTATAATGCGCATATGGAAAATTGCGTGTTTTGTAAAATCATAAAAGGAGAAATTCCTGCTCACGTTGTTTATGAAGATCAAAATTTTTTGGCTTTTCTCGACATAAACCCCCAAAGTCCGGGGCATACCCAAATCATCCCCAAGAAACATTATCGCTGGGTTTGGGATGTTCCAGACGCGGGAGAGTATTTCGAGGTGGCAAAAAAGATTGCTCTGGCCCAAAGAAAAGCTTTTGATACAAATTGGGTGATTTCAAAAATAGTTGGTGATGAAGTCGAGCATGCCCATATCTGGGTTTTCCCAATGTCCAAAAATCTGGAAATTATGGGAGATCCAAAAAATTTTGAAAAAAACGCGGAGAAGATAAAGAAAGCTTTAGCTGAAATTTGCCAATGAAATTATGTTTAAAAACGCTATAGTTGTTTGTTTGGCGATTGGCGCTATTGTTTTGAGTGGCGCGTTTTTTTATCGCTATTTCCAAAAACCTTGCGATCAACCAACTGAATATTCGATAGGGAGATTTGATGAAGAGTTTGGTGTAAGTAAAAGCCAATTTTTGGAAAACGTAAAACAAGCTGAACGTATTTGGGAAAGTAGCGTTGGCCGAGAGCTTTTCATCTACAACCCAGAATCCGATTTCAAAATAAATCTAATTTACGATGAAAGACAGCTCTCTACCATGCAAAAACAAAAAACAGAATCTGGCCTTGAAAGTGTGGCCACGGTTTTGGAAAAGTTGGATGCTGAATTCAGAATTGCAAAATCTGATTACGAAAGAGCCCTTGATGCTCACGAGAAAAAGAGTCAAGAATTTGAACAGGAACAAGCTCGCTACGAATCAGAGGTGGATTATTGGAATTCAAGAGGGGGAGCGCCAAAATCGCAATATGAACTATTGGAAGAAAAATCTAGACAATTGAAAACGCAGGCCGCTGTTTTAAACAGAGAAACTGCCGACCTCAATGCCAAAGCCAAGGATCTGAACAATATGCTCGATCGACGCAACGAGGCAGCGAGGAATTACAATGCTGTTGCCTCAAATTATAATCAAACTTTTGGGCATGGTCTGGAATTCAACCAAGCCGAATATACGGGTTCCGCTATCAACGTGTATCAGTTTAAAAATAATGAAGATTTGCTTACTGCGCTTGCGCATGAACTTGGACATGCGTTGGGTATGGATCATGTCGAAAATCCGTCTTCCATCATGTATTATCTGACTGGGACGAATGTCAAGCCGGGCCTTGTCCCTTCAGTTGAAGATTTATCCGAGCTAAAAAGAGTTTGCGAGTAGTACTTAATAAGTGATTATGAATTGGGAATTATGGAAAAATAAAAAAGATAGGATATTGGAACTTGTCTGGCTTATTGTTGTTTTTGGACTTTTTTTTATCTCAATAAAACTATTGAGAAGCGGAGAACTGCAAGCTCACATAGAAGCTTTTGGTATTTTTGCTCCGGTTGCTCTTGTGGTCCTTAAGGCCTCGACGCTGATCGTTGCCCCGCTTGGCGGTTCGCCTCTATACGTGGTGGCCGGCGCCGCTTTTGGAAACGTAAACGGGTTTATCCTGTGTTTTTTGGGGGATGTCGTTGGTTCGACTGCGTGTTTTTGGATAAGCAGAATTTACGGAGACAAGGTGGTCAAATTTTTTGCCGGAAAAAAGTTTTTTTCCGAAATACAAAAATTTTTAAAATTGTTGGACAGCACCAAATCTTTCTTGAAGGCGCGCATAGCTTTGATTTCTCTTCCTGAAATATTTGCTTATGCTTCCGGCTTTAGTCGAGTTGGGTTTTGGAAGTTTATCTCCATCCACTCGCTCTTTATGTTGCCATTCAATTTTGGCGGAGTATTTCTTGGTTCTCAAATTGCAATTTTGGCATCGAGGTATTCTTTTTTGTTCATTGCTCTGATTGCCATTTTTGCAATTTCAGGTTTTGCCATGCTTTACAAAGACTATGAAAAAATGGAGGGGATGTGATATAAAATAAGGGAAAATGCCGTTGTAAGAAAATCTTGCAACGTCTGCGCTCGAAAACGAAGTAAACATGTTATATTTACTTCGTTTCTCGCTTGCCGTTGTAGCTCAGCTGGTAGAGCACCCCCATGGTAAGGGGGAGGTCATCGGTTCAACCCCGATCAACGGCTCCAAATGGAAGGGGTTAAATAAAAAGAAGTCTTGCCACCTTAGCTCAGTTGGCAGAGCATTTTTAAATTTGTTAATGGTATGCAGTGGGTGTATAATAGATCTGTGCCAAATTTTAAAAAACCAAGAAGCGGATGTTTAAATTGTGGTAAAGAGCAAGCCAGATCATATTATAAGTATTGCAGCAATGCTTGTCAGCAGGCGTATCAAAATAAATGTTATATCCAAGATTGGAAGGCCGGTAGAGTAAGTGGGTTGATGAGTTTAGGTCTTGTGTCTAATCAAATCAAAAATTATTTACGTAAAAAACACGATAACAAATGCAGTTTGTGTGGATGGTCAAAAACAAATATCAAAACCGGCATTGTTCCCCTTGTTGCTGATCATATAGACGGAAACTGGCGTAATAATATCGAAGACAACCTTCGTTTAATTTGTCCAAACTGTGACTCTATATCAGCTACTTATGCCGCTTTGAATAGAGGTAATGGGAGAGAAAACCGAGCACCAAGCAAAAGAAAACAGGAAGCTAATTTATTAATGCAGGCCGAAGTAGTTCAGGGGTAGAACATTACTTTCGTAAAGTAGGGACATGGGTTCGATTCCCATCTTCGGCTCATGAACAAAGAAGAAATACAAAATAAAATAGAAGAGCTTGAGATAGGGATGGCGAGCCCGGATTTTTGGTCTGACAAAGAAAGGGCGCAAGCAACTATCAAGGAAATCCAAAAGCTGAAAGATGAATTGGAAGGCGTGGGTAAATACGACAGGGGGGACGCGGTGATGACCATTTTTTCCGGCGCGGGAGGGGACGACTCGGAAGACTTTTCGGCGATGTTGCTCAAGATGTATTTCAAATATTTTGATAAAAAGGGTTGGAGTTATCGAGTTTTGCATGAAAATCAGAATGATCATGGTGGATATAGAAACGTTACAGTTGAGGTTTCCGGTAAAAATATTTATGGGACGCTAAAGCATGAATCGGGAGTACATCGACTAGTTAGGATTTCGCCCTTTAATGCAAACCAAAAAAGGCATACGAGCTTTAGTATGGTTGAAATAATTCCAAAATTTGAAAAGCAGAATGAGAACGAGATTGATCTAGATCAGAAAGACTTGAAGATAGAATTGTCGCGCTCATCAGGCCCGGGTGGCCAAAATGTAAATAAGAGAGAAACGGCGGTGCGTATTGTCCACTTGCCGACCAATCTTGCCGCCCAGTCAGACGGGGAGAGGACTCAAGAAGCCAACAAAGAAAAAGCCCTCGCTATTCTCAAAGGCAAAATTTTCAAAGCGCTTGAAGAAGAAAGGGTCGCCAAACAAGAGGGGATGTATATTTCAAAAACGACCGAAGTGGCCTGGGGCAACCAGATCCGCTCCTACGTCTTGCATCCTTACAAAATGGTCAAAGATCATCGGACTAATGTAGAAACAAGCGATGTTGACTCGGTGCTCGAAGAGGGCGAAATTGATAAATTTATTGAGGCCGAAGAGAGAGTGTAGGTGCTGAATTCAGCAGAATGAATGTGCGGAAAAAAATTATAGGGTTTTCATCTGAAAAACTGTGGTATAATAATGGTATGAAAAATGTTGATGAAATCAGCAAAGAAAGAGCCATAAAACTTTTTGATAGCCCGGAAATTAAAGGGTTTGAAGTTGGTACAACCAAGGGTTTGAGGCAAATTCACGAATATTTATTTGGAGATCTTTATGATTTTGCTGGCAAAATTCGCACGAAAGATATAAGTAAAGGCGGTTTCCGATTTGCTTCTTGTTTATACCTCCACGATATTTTGGCTAAAATCGGGGAGATGCCGGAAAGTACTTTTGAAGAAATCGTAGCCAAATATGTAGAAATGAATATTGCTCATCCATTTATGGAAGGTAACGGCCGGAGTATGAGGATTTGGCTCGATTTGATTTTGAAAAAAAAGTTGAAGAAGTGTGTTGATTGGTCGGGGATCGATAAAGCAGACTATCTAAACGCTATGCAACGCAGTCCAGTGAATGATACTGAAATTCGTGAGCTTTTACGTACCGCTTTGACCGATAAGATTGATGACCGCGAAGTCTTTATGAAGGGTATCGAACAGTCATATTATTACGAGGAGGAAGATTTTTACAAATAAAAAATATGATAACCTCAACATAATTTTATGAAATATTTTATAGGTTTAAATTTTTTAGCAACTCTTTTCTTGATCTGGATTAAAACCTTTTTGGACAATATAAGTGTTCTTTTTATTGTTATTGAATCAGTACTATATTCATTGTTTCTTCCCGTCGCCTTTATTTTGGATATTTTCGGAGTAAAAGCATTTGGGGGCGATCTTATTATAGTGCCAAGTCCGCAAGCGGGCATCATTACCTTTCTTTTCTTCGTAGCAATTCGTCATTTGATAATTTTGCTAGATAAAAAAATAAGTACCAATCAAGAACCATATCGGTCGCAACATTTGTATTCTTTTGTGGCTATTTTGTTTTTATTTAATACCGGTCTCATTTTTGATATCACTCCAAAAATATTGGAAAAATATGAAAACCGTCTTGGAGCGTATGAACAACAAGTAAATCAAGTACGAATTTCTGCTCCAGGAGATTTTTCTGTAAAAACACCTTCTGGCTGGGTAGAGAGCAAGTATAAACCAGATAATGTAGATTATGTTGTATTAATACCACAAAAATTAGAGGACGAGCTAAGAAGTAAAAGTGGTTTAGTGGTAAGTCCATCGATATCGTCGGTAGATTCTTTTTATATATCCACCGCTATTTATGAAGTTTTTTCTGGGTATAAGACTGATTTATTTTGTAAAGGTGGCGGTTTTCAAAAAATAGTTTTTGCTGGACGATCTGCCAAAGAATGCACCATTGATACTGGTTACGAATATGGCAAGTTGATCCGGGTAACAGATTTATCCGGTCTAGGTCCAAACTGGAAAGAAGATAACCTGATATGGTTTTATTTGCTAAATGAACACACAAACCTTGCACCTCTATATGAAAGTGTTTTATCAACCTTTGCCTTCGAATCAGATTAATTAATCGAGGCGGAGAAAGCTTTGTAAATACAATTATGAGGCGATTGACACCATTTGTACAAAGTGTACAATATGGGTATGGCTATAAAAACGATATCAACAACCAAAGCTCGAGCCAAAATATCAGAAATCATTGAGAGAGTAAAAACTCGCAATGAAGTCTTTGTGTTTGGGAGAAGAAATAACCCGGAAGCAGTAATTATAAAATTTCCTGATGCTTATAGCTCGAATTTTTCGGATATTACCAACGTGAATGCCTATTCCGGCAGTTTTGATTTTCTTAAAAGTGAACCCGATTTGTATGGTTGGTCAGATATAAAAAAGAAAAATGTTTAATTTTGGAAAAGTAATTTTAGTGCCATTTCCTTTTACGGATTTATCTGGTTCCAAAGTTAGACCAGCTGTGGTGATTTCAAATAAAAATTCTGGGGAAGATATTATCTTGGCTTTTATATCTACAAACACAAAGAAAAAAAGAAGGTTTGAAGTTTTTGTAAAGATGAATGAAAAAAATGGACTGAAAGCGGACTCGGTTGTTTTGGTGTCAAAAATCGCTACTTTGGAAAAGAAAGTTGTACTGGGAGAAATAGGCAGATTGTCAGATAAAGAGTTGCTAGCAATAAAAGATAAATTAAAAGAGCTCTTTTTGTAAGGTAAAAGGAGTTGTAAAAAATTTTGCAGGGGGATTATTTGTAGTATAATGGAGCCATGTCCATAGTCTTTGATAATGTCTCTAAAAAGTATAGTGATAATTATGTCGCTTTAGACAAAGTTTCTTTTGAGATAAATCCAAACGAGTTCATCTCGGTGGTTGGTCCTTCTGGAGCTGGCAAGACCACTCTTCTCAAAATGCTTTTAGCCGAAGATAGGCCCACTGAAGGCAGGGTTATTTTTGAAGATGAAGACATACATTCTCTTTCCGGGGAAAGTATAATTTTTTTGAGGAGAAAAATAGGGACAGTCTTCCAGGATTTCAGACTCTTGCCGCAGAAAAATGTTTATGAAAATATCGCTTTTGCTATGGAGGCGGCCGGCAGGCCGGACGAAGAAATAGAGTCAGACGTTCCGCATGTTTTGGAGCTGGTTGATTTGGGACACAAGATTTGGAATTTTCCTCACGAACTTTCGGGCGGAGAAAAACAAAGAGTCGCGATCGCCCGCGCCATAGTCAACCAACCTGATATAATAATAGCCGACGAACCGACCGGAAATTTGGACCCAGCCAACACCTACGATATTGTCCAGATCTTGAAAAAGATAAATGATTTGGGGACTACGGTGATCCTCACCACTCACAACAAGGGGGTGGTCGATTCGATAGGAAGGAGGGTTATAACAATGCAGGACGGCAAGATTGTAAAAGATGATCCAAGAGGAGGATACATTCTGTAAATTATTCTAATTAACCTAATTATTCTAAAAAACTAAAAATGGAAAGTTCTTCTTTTAACACAAAACTGAAAAGAGTCATAAAAACCGGCATATTCAATTTTTGGAGAAGCAGTTATGTTTCCCTCGCCTCCGTTTTGGTTATGATGGTGACTCTCTGTACGGTGGGGGCGGTTATTTTTGTTGGAGCCATTTTGGATGTTACTCTTGAAGAATTGAGAGACAAGGTTGATGTAAACGTGTATTTTGTGACAAATGCAGTGGAGGAAGACATTCTTTCCATGAAGACCAGGATTGAAGCTTTGCCGGAAGTCGAGAGAGTGGAGTATGTAAACAGGGAACAGGCGCTCCAAAATTTCAAACTTCGCCACGAAAACGACCAGATAACACTCCAGGCGATCGAAGAGCTCGGAGACAACCCACTTGGGGCGGCCCTGAATATAAAAGCCATAGAACCTTCCCAGTATGAAGGCATTGCAAATTTCTTAAACGAAGAAAATGTCTTGGGTAGTGAGAGCGGCGGGATAATAGAAAAAATAAATTATTTTGAAAATCGCACAACCATAGACAGACTCTCGCGCATAATACACTCGGTAGAGAAGCTCGGCACTGTGATTTCTTTGTGCCTCGTTTTTATTTCCATAATCATAACTTTCAATACCATTCGTTTGGCGATATATATTTCTCGCGAAGAAATAAGCGTCATGCAACTTGTCGGCGCTTCCAAAAATTACATACGCGGGCCGTTCGTAGTTACCGGCGTTTTAGTTGGGCTTATTTCGGCTATTGTAACCATTGTTCTCTTTTTCCCCGCTCTGTATTTTTTGGGTGGTATTACCGAAAATTTCTTCATTGGTCTCGATGTTTTCGATTATTTCAAGAAGAATTTGTTTGAAATATCCTACATAATCATCAGCTCCGGGGTTGGCATAGGCGCTCTCTCAAGCTACCTCGCCGTCCGCAGGTACCTCAAGTTGTAAACTTTCGGGTTGTAAAAATTTTGATTTAAGGCAAAATAGGGTGGTTTAATGAAAAAGCAAAAACCCAAATACATATTTGTTGTTGGTGGCGTAATGTCTGGGGTTGGTAAAGGCATAGCCGCTGCTTCTATCGGCACAGTTTTACAATCAAAAGGATTTACGGTCTCTTGTATAAAAGCCGATCCATATCTCAATGTGGATGCGGGAACCATGAACCCAACTGAACATGGGGAGGTTTTCGTGCTTGATTCCGGACTAGAGACTGATCAAGACATGGGTAATTATGAGAGATTTTTAAATACGGATGTGCCGGCCGAAAACTACATGACTAACGGCATGATTTTTAAATACGTGATAGATAAAGAGCGAGCCCTTGGTTACAAAGGAAAATGCGTTGAGCCGATTTATCACATTACCGAAGAAATTTTGCGCCGAGTAAAAAAGTCTGTTGAAAAAACTGGTTCGGACATTTCAATTTTTGAAATTGGAGGCACCGTAGGAGAATATCAAAATGCCATATTTATAGAAGCCGCTCGGATGATGAAAATAGCCAATCCAAAAGACGTACTTTTTGTTTTGGTTAGTTATTTTCCGGTGCCAAATAAAATAGGAGAAATGAAAACTAAACCGACTCAAAATGCGGTGCGACAACTTTCTTCTTATGGGGTTAACGCCGATATGATCATTGCCAGAAGCGAAGTACCTCTTGATAAAAAGAGGAAAGAAAAAGTGGCACTGGCTTCTGGGATACCATCTGAAAATGTGATTTCTGCCCCTGATGTGGATTCGATATATGAGGTGCCGATAAATTTTGAGGACGATGGTTTGTCGGATAGGATATTGCACCACTTTAGGATGAGACCAAAACAGAAAGACCTAAAAGATTGGAGAAGTTTTGTAAACAAGTTTAAAACCGCAAAGAGTGAAGTTAAGATCGCAATTGTAGGCAAATATTTTGACACGGGAGACTTTGTTTTAAGCGATGCTTATATCTCTGTTATTGAATCAATAAAAATTGCAGGCTTTCATCAAAACAAAAAACCTGTTATAGAATGGCTGAACGCAAAGCATTATGAAGATAACCGGGCTAAAGTCAAAGAGCTCCTAAATTATGACGGCGTGCTTGTGCCTGGTGGTTTTGGCGAAACGGGTATTGAGGGCAAAATCGCGGCAATACAATTTTGCCGAGAGAAAAAAATTCCTTACTTCGGGTTGTGCTATGGCATGCAACTTGCCGTGGTGGAGTTTGCTAGAAACGTGCTTGGTTTAAGGGGGGCAAATACTACCGAGATAAATCCAAAAACCAAATACCCAGTGGTGGATATTTTGCCGGAGCAGAAGAGAAATATTACAGAGAGTAAAATGGGTGGTTCTATGCGTCTAGGTAGTTACCCGGCGCTTTTAGAGAGGGGCACTATCGCGAGAAATGCATACAAAAAAGAAGTGGTAAGAGAAAGACATCGACACCGTTTTGAGATCAATCCAGATTACATAGAGCAGTTGGAAAAAGGCGGGTTGGTTTTTTCTGGTATTTCTCCTTCCGGTAGACTCATGGAAATAGCAGAGCTTCCTCTCGACAAACATCCGTTCTTTCTTGGCACACAATTTCATCCGGAGTTTTTATCACGCCCGTTGAAACCCCACCCGCTTTTTTCCGAATTTATAAAAGCCGCGGTAAAAAGAAGCAAAAAATAGAAATTACAATATCTTACTAACTTCTTTTTCTAAGTCTTCAAACGTTCCGTTATTTGTTATCTTAAAATCAGCAGCGGTGATACAGGCAGACAGGTTTTGTTTGTTCGGGTCGGAAGAAAACATCTCTCTTTGTTCGTCTTCCAAAAATTTTTCAAAAGATATTTTGTCAGTTTCGCTGTTTCTTCCGGATATTCTCTGGTATCTTATCTTCGGACTAGCATCGATCGCTAGCAAGAAAAAATCTTTTTTGGTTTTTAGAAATTCAACTTCGCCTATGGTCCTTACCGACTCAATGATGGCGTTGCCACCCCTCTCCTCGGCCTCTTTATAAAGCTCTCTTATCACAAAATCACTGCCGTGCTGGGCTCGCAAATCATTTGCAACTTGGGTCAGGGTGTCGCGATTGACCGGAAGCCCCACTTTTTCTACTTCTCTTCTCAAAAATTCTCGGGCGGAAAAATGTTTGAAACCGTGGCTTTTAGTCAGGTATTCCACCACAGCCCCCTTGCCCGCTCCTAAAGTGCCCGTAATACCCAAAATCATATAGGGCGATTATATCAAAAGTTTTGGTTAAACGCGTTTTTATTTTGTCAATTTTTGTGTTATTTTGTAACTGTTTGTTTATATTACGGGATCGTCTAATGGTAGGACCTCGGACTCTGAATCCGAGTATCTTGGTTCGAATCCAAGTCCCGTAGCCCGAATAAAACTTGTTTGAAAAGGTGAGAAATTTTGGAGCGCGGCGCGGAGCGCCGCGTATGGCAGAGAAGGGTTTTCTTGGACTTTTTTGTCGTGCAGAATTAGGTTCGATCCGAAGATTTTTTGGAGAGATGATTTTTTGGAGGGGAGGTCGTTCCTTTCCGCAATTTCGTCTAGGTTTTTCACTGAATTTAACCAATCATGCAGTGGTTCGAGCCACGCAGTGGCGTCTCTTTCTAATGTCTGGATTTTCTCCTCAAAACTTTTCTTTTCGGAGAAAAGTTTTGAGCGTTCTTTAAGATATGTTTCTCGATCAATATCTTGAGCAAGATAAATATCGAGAAGTCTTTGGATTTTCTCGGAGAGGTCAGAAACCCTGTTTCTCAAATCATTAATAATTCCAGCAGTCTCAAAATTAGCTTTTTTCTTGTCTTCTTCCATTAATAAACCAAATTCTTTCGCCCACCGTGAAGGCATAGAATAATTGGATAAAATAGTTGAAAGCTGTTCCGCCAAAACCTCTTCTCTAATACACGGCTCATTGCATTTGATCGTTTTAGATTTGTGAGTACAGTGGTAATAGACATAATGATGAGTGTTCTTTTTGCACACTTTCGTTTTGTTTTCTCCCGTTACCATCATTCCGCAAGTACCACAATGTAAAAGTCCGCAAAGAGGTTTTGGCTCATTGTGTGGCTTCATCGGATGACCTCTTTCCAATATTACCTCTTGCACTTTATCAAATAACTTTTTGCTAACAATAGGCGGATGCTTGCCTTCGTGGATTTCTCCGCCGTAGAAAAAATGACCATAGTAAAAAGGATTGGAAAGTATCCACTTTACTCTATCTTTATGCATTTTTAATCCACCCAAACTCCTCACTCCATTTTCATACATAAAATTAGAAATATCTTCCAAACGACTTTCTCCTTCTGAATACAGCTCAAACGCTTCGCGAATTACTTTTGACTTTTTACGATCAACTACAATTATTCTTCTCCTTGTATCATTTAAATATCCCATGGGAGCAGTGCTTGGAAATTCGCCTCGCTTAACTTTTGCTCGCAAACCGCGTTTTACATTTGTCGAAAGATCACGAATGAATTGATTTGCCATTCCGAATTCTACTGACATCATCAAAACATTGTCGGAAGGATAATAGCTTTTATCATGTATACGAATATGTTGAATAATATTTTGTTGAAGCATCCAACTGATCTGCCCTCCATCTACCGGATTACGAGCCAAACGATCAAGTTTCCAACAGACAATTCCTTGAGCTTCGCTTTTCTGAATTCTCCTGATCATCTCATTAAAAACAGGACGACCGGGCATTTTAGCTGTCTTTTTCTCTACAAATTCATCAGAAATTTCTAGCCCCTCACTTTTCGCAAGCGCGCGAAGTTCAGCAAGTTGAGCCTCAATACTCAAAACTTGTTTATCTTCAACATCTGTACTTTTGCGCGCGTAAAGAAAATATTTCATATAACTTAAATAGCCGCCCTTGGTGCACTCAACCCAATGAATTGGATTGTCCAAAGACGGCCATTAAAAAAATCCATTGGACAAGTTGAGTGCACCTATATTATACATCAAATTAAAAATTTTATGCAAGCAAAAGTTTTAAGGGAGATTTCGCCACATAAATTTCCGTGGCGAAGTGCGCGCGAACGGGTGGGTGGGTCAAGCGCACATATATATGCACGACCTCACCGACATAAATCCTCTCTCCAAAAAATCTTCGGATTTGTTTTCCTTGAACCCGCATGCGCGACAAAAAAATCCAAGAAAACCCTTCTTTTCCTTTCTCGGCGCTTCGCGCCGCACTCCAAAATTTCTCACCTTTTCAAACCAGTTTTATTCGGGCTACATTATACGACCAAATCCGAACCTTTTTCAAATCTGAATGTTAGCGCACGCTCCACGCGCCTAGTGATGTGAAATTAAATTGTACGCTCCGAAA
>Ga0209542_10006386_pt1 | contig 22962 bp, 23 predicted proteins | sample RifCSPhighO2_01_FD_184028 | JGI IMG/M metagenome (GOLD analysis project Ga0209542, IMG submission 184028) | Soil microbial communities from Rifle, Colorado - Rifle CSP2_plank highO2_0.1 (SPAdes) (version 2) | ecosystem: Environmental > Terrestrial > Deep subsurface > Rock core/Sediment ... | reverse complement strand
AAGCCAAGCGACATTCAATTCGCAGGAAAAACCCTTGAGAACTAATTCTGGTGTAAACTATGTTACACTTCATGGTTTACTTACATATAACTTACTACCTTAAAATTTAAAAGAGCCATTAATACTACATTTACTGAAGCAATCAGCAAGGAAAAATGAAGAAAATACTTTCGATTTACGACTTTCTAAAAGAAATGGGAGGTTTAGAGAGAGTTATGTTCTTCCAAGCAAATAAGCTTAAAGACAAATACGATATTGAACTTTTATTCGGTTATATATCTAATAAAGATAAAGAAAAGATTGTAGAAGAATTAGAACTGGAAAAAGATATCAAAATAAGCCAGTTAGGTAAGATAAAAAATGAATATTTCCAGCTTGCATCATTCCTCTTGACTCCTTCTAGAATTAAAAAGATTAACTCTGATCTAATTATAAGCCACAGTTTTATGGCATCAAGGATAGCCTACAAAAAAAAGAAGAAAATGGGTACACCTTACATAGTAGTCTTATATCATCCCCCAAACTTCTTGTATTCTGATGTAAAAAACTGGGCAAACAATCCCTCAAGATTTCTCGCCAAAATACTAGGAAAAACTTTTGGAAAGATTCTCAAAAAGTTAGACGCTAACTATGTAAAAAATGCAGACATGGTCCTTGCTATCAGCGATTATACTGCCGGAAGAGTCAGAAAAATATATCATGTTGAACCAGAAATAGTCTATCCCCAAATTTCCAACTTTTTTAAATTAATTCCGGAAAATTCCAAGAGAAAATTTTTAAAAGATAAAGGAATAAAAAATAAATTCTCACTAGCTCATGGAAGAGTCATCCCAGACAAAAATTATAAAACTCTTCTTAGAATAATCAAAAAGTCTGACATTGATTTAATAATCTCTGGAGGAATTACGGACATATACAAAAAAGATCTGGAAGAAGAAATAAGAAAACTAAAATTAAAAAATAAAGTAAAGATATTAGGTAAAATCTCAAGAGAGGATTTATTAGGTTATTATAACACTGCCGAGCTATTTTTAATGCCTGCTGAAAAAGAGGACTTCGGACTTACAATGGTCGAAGCCTTGGCTTGTGGTTGTCCAGTAGTTGCTTGGAATGACTGTGCTGGACCATCCGAAATTATAAATGAAAGCAACGGTTTTCTGGCAAAACCATATGACTTAAATGATTTTTCCTTAAAGATAAAAGAGGGTCTTGAAAATAGGAAAGACAGGAGGAAAGTAGCGCTAACCGTCGAGAAATTCACTGAAAAGCAAGTCGCAAAAAAATTTCGACCATTAGTTGACAGATTACTCAATTCCTAATTATCTCATAAACAAAAACATCCTGTTTTACATCCACCAATTTAAATGTTAAATCACCAAACTGTTTTTCCTGGAGTATATTTTGTTGTCCCGTTTGAAAATTAATCACTGAATCCATAAATGGAATTACCCAGAGTGTTGTTTGACCCCCTTGTGTCTGTTCAACAGCCATCCAAACAGGATAACTCGATACTCTATTCTCATTAAATGAAATTAAAATATATCTTGCTTCCGGAGTTTGTTCTATCTTCTCTAACATTGCTTCAAGATGTTGCTGAGATTTTGGGTCTTCATCTACCCACTCTCTGGCGTGAATCGTGCTCCTTTCTGAATAATACTCGACCTGAGGTTGCCCCAAGGTTATTATTTTATCCCCAGGATTAGAAATTTCTTTCAAAGTTAAACTTGCTTCCCTTATGCCTTCATACGAACCAGCTTTTCCTCTTATTACCAAATCTCCATGCTGAATTTCATAATACCCTCCAGCCCCAATTAACACCACTAAAAGAACCACTTTAAGATGTTTATTATATTTTCCAGAGTATTCTGATATCACAATTGTCGCCTTTGCTATGGCTACAAAAGATGCGAAAGCAAGAGGGAAAAACCACCTATCCTCTCCAAACACATTGGGAATTCTTAGAACATAAATAAAAAACGCCAAAGTCAGAATTATCGATAGGACATTGAAAAGATCTGCTTTAGTTGATCCTCCACTATTTCTAATATGCCTATAAGAAAGAACTAATCTCACAATCATAATTGCAAATCCAATCCAAAACAAATACAGCAAGACGCTCGGTATTGAACCTAAAGAATTGAAATAAGAAGGAAATACGTCGAGAGTAATAAGATTAATTTTATTCTCAGGATGGAAATAACCTTGACTTACTTCTTCTATCTTAGATATAAAAATAAATTGCTCCGCAACAAAAAATAGAACTAAAGCCAAAACCAACCCAACCCAATTATATTTATCTTTTACTATATTCTTAACCTTCCTCGTGGAGAACATATACACTAAGAAAAACAAACCAAACAGAAAATATCCTCTTCTAATAGTGTATGTAAGAATTGCCAGGAACACAGTAAGTGGAATTGCCCAATTAGGATTTATCTTTCCAAATATCTTTTGTTTGTTTTCATACCCTTGCCAAAATACATAAATAGCCAAAAGACCTGTAAAAAGACCGGGAACGTCGACGTGAAAGCGCATAGTGTTGAAGAGATGTGCCCAAAAAACAACCATAATAAAAGAAGCAATCAATCCAATTCTTTTATCTTTGTACATCTGATTTGAAATAGCATAAACTAAAACAATAGACAAGACAGATGGGACAACCTGAAGCAAGAATTTTACCATTGGCTCTGAGAAACCAATCTTGAAAATTAAAGCTACTAAAAAAGAATAAAGTGAATTATGCTCCGGCGTGGCAATCCAGCTTACAGGAAATCCTGCAAGATTTTTTGCGTAGGCTAAATAATCTGCCTCATCCCACCACAACGGCTGTGATTTTGTAATTGAAAAATAATATAACCTGATTGCAATTCCTAAAATAAGAATTAGAACGAAAATAAAGTTATGTTTATTCTTAAGCCAATCCTTTATCTTTTCAACCCTAACGTTCGCATTCTCATCTTCCATTTTATATCAAACTAAAGAGGGTTTTTATTGTTTTTCATTTGGTACTTTCAATCCTGACCCAAACATCTTTGTGACTTTTCTTCTTAAAATTAATATCTTTGTAAATTAAGAACCATAGGTAAACTCTAAACCCGAAGAGAAGAACCAACCAAAAAATTTCTTTCAAATTCATAGCATATTTCAAAACGCCAAATCCCCCAAGCGACTCTTTTTTGAACGAACGCATTTCTATTCCTGTAATCTTTTTTATTTGATTATATCCTCCTGCACTTCTTTTCTTCTGCTTAATCCAGTCATTTATCGTTGTGGGATATTTTACATAAACTTTAGAGTTAGCAGAATAAGATATTTTAAAACCCCTTTCATAGATTCTTTGGGATATAAAACCATCATCGGAAAGAATATCTTTTCTTAAACTTGGAAAGATATCTTTTCTTATAGCAAAAAGATAGCCTGAACAAAAAAATCTCCTGCCAATTTTCAAAGATTTTCTTCTCCTTTCGTTAGCTATTGAAGTCAAGAGATGCGCCCAATATCCCAGCATATTCTTTCTTGAATTAATTGGAATAGGTCTTCCAGAAACTGCCCCCACCTTCGCGTCTTTCATTTCTCTTATTAAATATTTCAAAGAATCCTTACCAACAAAAACGTCTCCATCTGTCAAAATTAAAATCGCTCCCTTCGCCTCCCGCACAGCGAGATTTAGTGCGACTGGCTTTCCTTCTCCCTTATCTTTCAAGACTCTAACTTCTTTTATATCTAACTTCTTTGCCTCATCCAGAGTCTCTTCATCAGGCGCAACAACAATTATCTCGTCTGCAACTTTCTGCTCCGCAATTGAACTCACGGCTCTTGCTATTGTTCTTGGTTCTTTAAAGGCAGTTATGATTACACTAATCTTTTGTCTCATCGTATGGAAATCCCTTCAACTCAAATTTTAATTCACGATTAATAATTAAATCCCGTTTTTGTTTGTCTTGTTTTTCTATTAACATATTATTTAGTTCTCCTTTTTTAAAATATTTAACTTGTTTTCATAAAGCCTCGTCGTTTTTTCCTCTATAATATCCCAGCTATAATTTCTTGCCTTCTCTAAATTATTTTCTGATATTTTATTCCATAATTTTTTATCCTCCAACAACTCAATTATCTTTTCTTTGAATCTTTTATTATTTCCATATTTAACGAGAAAACCATTTTCCCCATTTTTAACTTCATAAGGAATTCCGTTAACAGGAGAAGCAACCACCGGAAGCCCTGCAGCCATAGCTTCAAACAAAGTTAAAGGCAAACCTTCTCTGTAACTCGGCATTACATAAACGTCAGCCGATTGATACATTTTGATAATTTCTTTTCTGTCTCTTGTTTCCGGTAGAAGTATTATCTTTTTCTCGTCGTCAATCATTTCAATAATTTTCTTCTTCATTCCCTCATCTGGACCAAGCATAACAAAAGTCACTTTAGGATTTTCTTTCAAAATTAACTTGGCAATCTCAACAAATTTATCTGGACCCTTTGTAAAGTTAAGGCGCCCGAAGAACAAAACCATCTGCCCGTTTATTTTATGCCTTCTCTTAAAATCGTTATTCTTTATTCTAACGAGAAACTTTTCAGACATACCATTTGGGATGTTTATTATCTGGTTCTCTTTTCCACCAAATTTTTTTATGAATTCTTTTTCCCAAGGAGTTATAGTTATTACTTTCTTAACGTTCTTCAAAGCAAGTCGAGACAAGGTATTGTAACTAACTAAAATCCCGAGGTTCCCAATGAATGAACGTGGGGCATCACTCCAGGGACAATGAGTTGTGTGAATATGGGGAATTTTTTTTATTTTAGCAACCAAAGCAGAAATGACAAAATGGGGATGTGCAAATAAGTGGCTGTGAATCACATCAAAACTCCCATTCATTAACTTCGAAAAAAGAGAAGGCCAAAAAGTAGAGAAGTTAGCCATCTGAACCAAATATCTGCACCTATGTACTTTTATTCCGTCAATCACTTCATCCATAATGGGAATTCTTTTCTCTTTGTCCCAATCTGGCGCGAATACGTGAACCTCGTGTCCATTTTTAACTTGTCTCTTAGCCAGTTCCCTGACTACCTGCCCGACTCCTCCTATCGCCGGATAAAACTCTGGAGAGACATGTGCAATTTTCATTAAAATAGCGGTCAAAGAAGATTTATAAGGATTTAGTATCAATCAAAATTAGATTCAATAAAATTAGAAATATTTAAAATGGCTTCATTCTTGAGTGAGCAATGAAGAGCGAGAATGCACAAAAGTTCACAGAATACTACCGTAAGAAAAAAGTTACTGGGACTTATGACAAACAAAGAGAAGGAACTGCTTACAGAAGAAACAAGAGAAGAGTAGAACTAAGAATCTTCCTTGAGATGATAGATAAAAAGTCAGATGAGAAAGTCTTAGAATTAGGATGTAGTTCTGGATTCTTGACAGAGAAACTAGGGGAAGTCACTGCAATAGACACTTCGGAAGGAATGTTAGAAATAGCCCATAGTAAAAATCCTTCAGCAAAATGTATAAAAGCAGATATGTTCAAAATGCCCTTCAAGGACAATTCTTTCGATAAGATTGTAACAATGCGCGTATGGAACCACTTAGATAGAAATGACTTGGTAAGAGCCATAAGAGAATCTAAGCGCGTATTAAAGAAAGGGGGATTTCTTATTTTTGATGCAGAAGAAAAGTCCTTTCTAAGAAGGTTCGTAGGATTTTTCTACCAAATAATATTTAGAACAACAGGATATAAAATATATCAATATTCTTTAAGTGACATCAGAAGAATTCTGCACGAAGAAGGTTTTAGAATAGAAAGAACCAAATTCCTGAACCACCGAATTGGAAGGCAGATTATATTGAGAAACAAGAAATTAAACTAGGAATTATTACAAATTTCAATCAGTCTAATAGCTAAATTCTGGTGTCTGTCCTCTTCTAACTTTCTCTTTCTAACTGGAGGTAACCTTATGTATTTTTCTCCAGTTTTATCAACGTGTACTTGACTCTTCTCATAAGTACTATCTACTACATAAGAATGTTTCCAAGGAAACAACTTTATATGAAAATGTTCCTCTGGATGTTTAGACTTGCCATATACACCAATTCTAATTATTTCCTCCTCATTCTCCAAGCATCTTCTTTCTTCTTTCATTAGCTCAGTTATTGCTTTATTTAGTTTAGAGAAAGCAAGACCGTAATTTTTCGCTAGATCTTCGTCGGAACTTAAATCAGAGATATGCTTAATATGGGAGAGCGGCATTAATTGTACAGAAAAATCCTTCTCAACGTCGTCTATCGTCTTAGGAGACAAAGTAGCGTACCACCCATTTTTTTCATTTCCTTTTTTGTATATAACTATTGCTCCATAAACTGACCTGTCTCCAACATTTAACTTTGCTTCCTCGCAATGTATACATTCATCTTTCATGATACGATTTTGATATATTCTTTCCCTCTCCTTTCAGACAAATAAGTATCAAAATACCCTACCACTAATCTGTAGTACTTTTCCCCATATTTTGGGGTTACCTCTTCCAACAGTCCACTTGCCTCAATACTCTCACCAGAATAAACTATTCCAGAGTAATCTCTTGAATAAAAAACAACTTTTTTTATCTCTATATCTTCTGACCTCTCTCCAGAAATAATCTTAGAATCTGTAATTTCATAAAGACCCGGTCTGACACAGCTATTGTAGTGGTCTACAACTCTTCCAGATATAGTTGCTATTCCTAAAGATTTGTATCTTTCTTCACCCCATTTAAACCACACATCATCTGGCTCTTCAGCGGCAAAAATAACAAATAAGGTCTTTCTAAAAAAACCTTCAGATTTCTTTCTGTACATATTATTTATATAAATCTCCTTATCTTCTATCATAACTCTATGCCTCTTTCTATAGTGACTTTCCCATTGTTCATATGACTTCCATTCTAAATCCTTATCTTTGTTGTTGGTTAAAAATTTCATCAGCTTCCAGTAATTATCCTTGCCGTAGACTACAATATTAATATCTGACTTTTCTGGAGAATAATGACCCATCAATGTAGAATATGTTAATCCTAAATCGCTCAGTTTTAGACCACTTTTCAGCAAAAAAGACACTAGCCCTACAACTGACTCGAGGTGTGAGTCTAAATCAATTTTTGGCATATCCATTAACTCTTTAAGACCATCTCTAGGAAAATAAACCTTATCTACATTGCTTTCGGAGACTGCAAAGAAAAGAGGACTTTTTTCATACATAGAATTTTTTAGAATATATTGTGGGTAATGTCTTGAAAAGTCATCTATATACTTTTTCAAGGCATCCACATTAGTCCATAAGTCAAGTCTATTTACTTTTTTTCCTCCAATAAACCTTGATGGAAGAGAAATTCCGGAAATTTTTGTTGTTGGAATATATTTTGGTTTGACAATTATATATCCCTCAGGATGCTCATTAGAATAAACCTGACAATATAATCCATCTTTGGTTATTATTATAGAAGACTCCGGAAAGTATACCATCTTAACCTATTAATTTCTTTAAATACTCCTTCTCCCCTCTTTCGTTTGTATAGGCGTCAAAATAGCCTAAAACAATTTGTTGGAACTTATCTCCAGATTTTGTTTCTACTTCTTCTAACAAGCCCACGCATTCTACAGAATCTCCTTTTTTAGCCTGCAATATAAACGGTCTGGACCAAGTTACTATTCTCTTTATCGGTAGATCGGGATATCCTTTTAGGATTTTTGAGTCTCCTATTTCATAATATCCCGGGCGGACTATTGAATTATAATCCTCCAAGATCTTTCCACTCATTTTAACAGTCGCTAATGGTATATGTTTATCTTCCCAATCATACCAAACTTCTTCTGGTTCTTCTACAACAAAAATAGAAAACACATTTCCATCAAAAAATCCATCATCTTTCTTCTGAACCATATTAGCAACATATTCATTTTCATCAAAGTTTTTTGAGACTATTCTGTCCCTATAATATTTTCTCCAATCTTCCTCTGTCTTCCACCTCAAGCTCGGGTGCTCAGCTCTTTCAAGAAAATCCAGTATCTTCCATCCGTTTTCCTTTCCGTAGACCACTATATCTATATCCGATTTCCCAAGTGTATAGTTTCCAAGCAAAGTTGAATGGTTTATTCCTAATTTTTCTAATGCTACTCCGCTTTGTGATATTAATTCAATTAAACCTCTAACCGCCCTTAGATAATTATCAAGGTCACTTAATGGTATTTTTATCAACTCTCTAAGACCCTCTTTAGGATCATGAATTTTTTTTATCTTTTCTCTTGGAACCACTATAAACCAATTATCATGTTTTTCGGATTCATAAAAGTAATCGGGAAATCTTTTTCTGAACTCTGCCAAGTTATGGGCCGTAGCTTTTACATCAGTAAATAAATTAAATCTAAATAAAGCTTTTTCAAATAAGTATCTCTTCTTTAGATTCTTAAAACTTATTCCTTCTTCAGGAACATATTTAGGTTTGACTACTATCATTCCTTCAGGGTGAGAATTTGAGTAAACCTTGCATTGGATGCCCTCTTCTGTATCTATCAACAAAGATTCATAAAAATGTTCCATCTCTCCGAGAAAGTAAAATACTTTTTAAACTTACTGATTAGATTAAGCTTGCACATAAAATAGTCTTGCGCTAAATAATTTGAGTTTCACTGATGGGTTACTACCAATTAAAACTTTTCATCGGATTTTGCATTTATGTGCAAAGTCTAGTCAGCTAAACTTATTAAGTATGAAATCAATCATATATTTTATTAATCCTCCAATCAATAAGTCTGAGTTGCCTTATTGATTACTAATCCGAGATTTTTTTCTTGAGGAGAAATGAAAAGTAGTAGGCAAATGTTTATAAAACAAAGTCTCATGAAACTTTTATGAGAATTGGATTAATAACGGACACGCATTCCAACCCTTGGGGGCAAGAAGCAGTACTAAAGACGCTTAGAGCAGAAGGAATTCCTAAAAAAGATACTTACGACTTGGGAGATAATGCCGGAATGTTCCCTGAAGTTATAGCCGCCGCAGATCTTTCTATACGAGAATGCAGTTTACATCTGATGGGAAATCACGACGCTGTTTTAGCAGGACATTTTGAAGATGACCCTAGAAGAGCTGAGAGAATTGGAGCAATCAAGGAGAACAAGAAAAAGATTGAAGATGAGGGAAGACTTGATTTAATAAGATGGTTCGGATCTTTACCTATTAACTATGTATCTTGTGGGGTTTATTTTACACATAACGCGGTTTTTGGGACAAGAAACCCGAAAGATAAAGAATTTATGCTTGCAAGATTTGGACCAACTATCGTTGATCCTGAAAATCAGAGATATGACTCTAAAATCACGAAATTATTGGAGGTTTCCAATTTTCCACAACAAGTTTTGGTCAGAGGACACGCCCATACACCTTCAGTTCACAAAATAAAAAGAGGCTTAGAAAAAATAGTTCCTGGAATGGTTTCTGAAAGAATCATGGTCAAAGGAGAAGGATTATTGGAAGTGATGATAGACCCAGAATTTACCTACATTTTCACAGTAGGCTCTGCTTGCGGAGCAAATACTATGTTCACTCCCGATGGTCAATTAGATTACAGGCCAAGCGGGGCGTTTATAGAATATGACTTAGATTCCCAGACCGGAAAAGCTTCGCTGTTCAGGGTAAATGAAGGGTATGATTCTAAAGCATTCATCAGAAGTGTAGAAAGTAATGTTGCTTGGGAAAATTTTGAAGAAGCACAAAAACAAATCAACCACTTGAAAATTTAGATTTCACTAGCGCCTAAAAAACTAATTCCGCTCGTGCCTTAACCTTATATCTTTCCTCTATCTCTTCAACTTTGAAATCAAACAATTTTAGGCAACTTTCATTTAAATCGTTTCTTCCTCTTACAATATTCTCGACAAAACTTTTGACCTTAATTATCTTAGATTTAATCCTCATCTCTCTTTCGTCACTTGGAAGCTTTAAAACATAGTCTAAATCAATCAAGTCGCAAAACCTATCTAATAGCTCCACATTTATCACTTCTCTGGGTGCACCTAAAAGTCTTTTTATATGCTCCTTATATCTGGGCGGAAGATTTTTTCCATCAGGCTCTCTAGATAGATTATTATCCTCCTTTAATAATTTTATCTTGAGAATTATCTTCTTGCCTTCTATAAATTCTTTTTTTTCTAGTTCCGCCTCTGTTACATTTGTATCCTCTAAGACGTCATGTAACGATGCAATTAAAAGATTTTCCAGATTCTTCTCACCACATAAATACAGAAGTTTAGTTAAATATATTGAGTGAAACACTAAGGGCGTTTTCTCGTCCATTCTAAATCTTCCATTAAAGGCGAATATTAAAAAGTCAAAAACCTCATCTAACACCAAAGAATGTTCTTTAATTTGAGAAGTTATTTTTTTAGCTACACTTTTTGCAGACTCACTCTGGAAATTTCTTTTTGTCTTTTCATAATCTTCTAAAATGTCTAAGTAAATTTTTTTATCCATGATTAAAGTTATTAGTTAGATATATAAATTCTATTTTTTAAAGAATTCCATGAGACTCGACTTCATAGGCGTTGGATTTGGAAGGAGCGGTTCTAACTGGCTTTGTAATTGTTTATATGAGCATCCAGAGATATCAATCCCAAAATTTAATCTCCATACGGAGATAAACTATTTCCCAGAAGAATATGAGGTAATGGGTTTAAAGAATTACATTAAAAAATTTAAAAATTGTGACTTTGAAAAAACAGTGGGAGAAATCAGCACCTTAATTATTTTCGAGAAGCGCTCTGCAAAATTACTTAAAAAACTTTTCCCCAACACAAAAATAATAGTTTATAAAAGGGATGAAAAAGAAAGAGTCAGATCTTCCAAAGATGTAGCAAATTATTATGACTTAGTTGAGGACACAAGTATAAGCAAGAATCCTGTAACAGAAATAAACCAACAAGAGTACATAGAACCATTCATAAAAGAATTCGGAAAAAAGAATGTTTTTATTTATGACATGGAGAAATCAGATAGGAATAAGCAAAAAGAGTTGAATAAACTTTTTAAGTTTCTTGGAGTTAATGAATTTACCCCTCCAAGTATAAACATAAGGAGAAACAGCGGTTTCACAGATAAAGAAAGAAAGAAAGTAAAAGGAACCAAAAATCCAGTAATGAGAAAAATAATAAATTTTTTAAAAAGTAAACTCAAGGGTAACAAAAAATTGTATTACACGCTGAAGAGAAATTTCCATTTCGACTATATCTATCAGCTAATAAACCATAATCTTTAAATCTTAATTTAATATAACTAAATTACGCTGCCGTAGCTTAAATGCCAGAGCACCTCAGTTGTAATGAGGGAGGTATTGGTTCAAATCCAATCGGCGGCTCCAAAAATGAAAGATATAAACGCAACCATAATAATAGATATTGAAGGAAAGTCAGAAGAAGAAGTCTTTAAAGGTCTTGAGTACACTAGAAGAAAAAACATTAAGAAAGCACTGCGTTCAGACTTAACAATAGAAGAAGTTAATGTAGAAAGAGAATATAAAAAATGTTATGAGCTTTACTCAAAAGTAATTAAAAACGGAGGGTCGGATCCATTTTCTTACGATGTATGGAGAGAATGGGCAAAAAAAGAAAACTGGGAACTTTTCACAATTAAAAAGAAAGATAAAACCGCAGGATACTATTCAATTATAAAAATAACTCCCAGTTATTATGGGTTAGATTCCTCTAATTTTAGGCCTAGTCAATTAGGAGTCAGACCAAGGGTCTTCGCAAGTGATCCCAAATTCCATCAATTTAGAATCAACGACTTTATTTACTGGAACACAATTCTTTATGGCATCAAAAATAAGGCTTCATTTGTAGACCTTGGGGGATATCAAATAAAACCAAGAGGACATCTTAAAGAAGTAAATAAATTTAAAGAAAGATGGGGTGGGAAGATATTCTATTATAGATTAGATTATTCAGTGTATACCGCAATTATCAGGAAACTCGTAAGAAACTTAAGTGTCTTCTGGCATATCAATCAACTCTCCAAGAAATTTTTTAAAAGAAAACCCCTACCATTCAAATCAGATTAGTTAAAAAAATCAAATTACTTCTCTTTCAATAATCTCACAAATTTTTTTTGCAGCAGTTCCATCTCCGTAGTAATTCTCTCGTTTTTTTGTGGGGTGAAAATCTCTAATTGCATTAATAATTTTTTCTCTGTTTGCCCCGACTAAAACATTCCATCCGTTCTCAATCGTCTCTACCCATTCTGTATTCTCACGTAAAGTAATACAAGGCACACCTAAGAAAAAAGCCTCTTTCTGTAAACCTCCCGAATCAGTAATTATTTTTTTTGCATTTTTTTCCAGTTCAACAATCTCCAAATATCCAAGAGGGTCAATGACTTTCACATTAGGATATTCACAGCTCAAACCAAATTTTTTCAGAGAATTTTTAGTTCTTGGGTGCATGGGAAAAATTATCTTCTCATCAGATTCTTTAAAAGCATTTAGAATCTCCTTAAGATTTTCCTCACTATCTGTATTTGACTGCCTATGTATCGTGGCCAAAATATATTCATTTGGTTTTATCTTTAATTTACTCAATATCTTCGAGCTCATAGACTTCTGAAGGTTTAGTATCGCATCATACATCACGTCTCCTGTCTGAAAAACGCCATTTACGAGCCCCTCATTCTTAAGATTCTCAACAGAGATTTTTGTGGGACAAAAAAGTAAATCTGAGCAATGATCTGTGACGATTCTATTAATTTCTTCAGGCATAGATTTATCAAATGACCTCAATCCTGCTTCTATGTGCGCTATTTTAATATTGCTTTTATTTGCAGCAATAACTCCCGACAGAGTAGAGTTTGTATCCCCATATACAATAACTGCTTGTGGTTTATGAATATTCAATATCTTCCCAATTTCACAAATCATTTTACCAATTTGCTCAGTCTGTTCAAGTGAGTTTATGCCTAAATTATAGTCTGGTTTAGGCAAGCCCATCTCTTCAAAGAAAACCTTGCTCATATTATAATCATAATGTTGACCAGTGTGCACTAAGATCTCTTTATGTCTCTTTCTGAGTTCCTTGGAAACAGGGGAAACCTTAACAAACTGCGGCCTCGCCCCAACAATCGTCACTATCTTCATTCTAATGTGTCAGTGTAAGGATTATTTAAAATTACCTAACCAACTAATTAGTTAAATTTAAAATACTGGCATTTCTATTCGCAATAATGGAAAGAACAAAAAGCAAAGAAGCTAATCTGAAAATAGGTTTCTTCTCTAGAAGCTACGCTTTTAACAGGCATAAAAGATTGTCCGCTTACTCAACCATGATGCCTGAAGCAAAATTAATACTCTTCACGACTAACAAGCTAAAAGATATAAAAAAGTGGAATGGAATTAAGACCTTAGAGATAATTGAATTAAAACCCACAATAATTGGTTACCTCAAGTTAATTAATTACTGCAAGAAAAATAAAGTAAAATACCTGTCTAATTTAGGTCATCCTAAGTCATTACCTATAATCTTAATCAACAAACTACTAAACAAAACTAAGTATATAATTTTTAGAGGGCTATTAAAAAATAATTTATGGGACTGCCTTCCCTTTGCAAACTTTGCGGACAAAATTATGGTAAATGATGTCCTCCTTTATAAAAAATTAAAGAAATCCCCTCATAAAGACAAAGTCTATTATTTACCCGCACCGACAGATACTTCATTCTATATCCTGAAAGATAAAAAAGAAATGAGGAAAAAATTAGGATTGCCTCTAAATAAAAAAATAGTAATTTTTGTAGGAAGGGTTAACGAAAACAAAGGTTCAGAATATCTTCTTGAAGCGATTAAATCAAATAAAGACATATTATTTATAGTGATAGGATCTATATCAGATGAGAGATTTAAAAGTCTTAAAAGTCCAAACTATTTATACTTAGGCAAAAAAGATGGAAAAGAACTGGTAGAATATTATGGGGCGGCAGACATTGGATTTTTTATAATCAAGATTGAAGGTGGCGGACTTGCTATGACTTCCCATGAGTGCCTGTCTTGTGGTAGACCAATTATAATCTCAAAGAGAAAGGATTATATGGGTGGAAAAGGAGTAATATTTCCAACTAAAGAATCTCCGGAAAGCGTCAATAAAACCCTAAGGGATTTTTTCAAGACCAAGATAAGAAATAGCAAGGAACTTGAAAAAAAATGCAGAGACTTTGCAATAAATACTTGTTCAATAGAAAAATTTACAAAAAATTATAGGAGATTATTTTTAGATAGAGAATGAAATGTTTAAAGATTCTTTTGCCTTATCTTCTTGATTATTTGATAAAAATTTCCCAAAATAGAAAAATCGTTTCTATCAAAGGCTTTGAAAATTAAAGAAAGTAATAAATAAGAGATGAGAAAAAGCACCAACATAACTATGAAAAACAAAATGTTGAAGCTAAACAAACCATAAATAAATTTAAATAAAATTGCAGAAACAACTATGGCAAATATCAAGTTTACCATTTTTCTCCTTAAGGGAATAATTGACAAATATTTGTTGGCCTGAAATGCAATTATCAAACTCAGCAAAATTAGAGAAAATGCCGTCGAAACTGATGCACCTGTTATCCCGTAGGGAGGTATTAAAATAAAGTTGCCTATCAAATTAAGAACAAAGATAAAGATTATATCCATCAAAATTATCTTAGACTTTCCCTTCATAGCCAAAAGATTGTCTGAGACCTTAAAAAGAGAGTAAAATATTGCACCGACGCCCAATATTTTAAGTGGATTTACAGCCCGTAGAAAACTTGAACCGAACAATATCTCAATAATTTTATCGGGAAATAGAAACATTACTGCAAAAACAAAAAGATTAATCGCAAGTATCCACTTTCCAATCTGTTGAGCCAATTGCTTAACTATTTCCTTCTTACCCTGAAAATACCTTCTATTTATTAAAGGAAAGAATAGTTGCAAAAACAACTGTGGCGCCAGATTTAATAAGAAAGCCATTTGTTCCGCGACGCTATATAACCCAACATCTGCAGTATTTCCAAAATATCCAATTAAAACTGTGTCTGTCCAATAAAAAACATTCCAGATAACTCCGTAAAAAACTAAAGGCCAAGAATAACTTACAAGTTCCTTAAAGAGTTTATTTGTAGCCTTTGAATCTCCTTTGAATTTATTTAATAAATTTGGGTAAAGTCTTGAAAAAATAACTACTGTAAGTACAAATGTTAAAGACGTCGCTATAAAACTAGATAAGTATATTGAACTCAAACCCCAGCCGAATACTATAAATAAAATTAATAACATTATTTTGGAAATCCCAATAAAAAATTTATAAATAAAATTATAAATAAATATTTCCTCATTTGCCTGAATAACTGATAAGAATATCTCAAGTGCAACAGTAATTGGTATCAAAATAGAAAAAAACTTCAGAAATATTACTAATTGCGGTTCATTAAATATTTGTATAGCTATAAAGTTAGAAAGAAAGAACAAAAGTAAAAAGGATATTGTCGAAGAGACAATTACCTTGCTCAATGAACTTCTAAAAGTTTGTTTTATTTTATCTTCTCTTTTTTGGGCCTTAAATATGGGAATAAATCTAACAATCCCCCTATTCAATCCCAATCCTGAAAAAGTTATAAACCATCCTATCACCATGAGGGATAACGTCAAAAGACCATACCCTTCGGGGCCGAAATTCCTTGCAATAATTATTCCATAAACGTAAGAAAATAATTTTGACAAGAACACTCCTACAAAAACAATCATTGAAGATCTTGCGATTAAATTTAAATCATTATTAAACTCTTTTTCCTGATCATTTTGCCTCATAAATCATAATGATAAAATAGATATTTAAACTGTTTCAAAATTAGAAATATGATTTAAACACAAGATAAAATCCTAAATTAAAAACTCAAACATAAATAAGTTTTTAAATAATCTAGTTTCCAATTATGAATGTTTAAAAAAGAAGCAGAGACTAAAAATTTTGCAATAATTGGTTGTGGGGGATATGTGGCGCCGAGACATCTAAAAGCCATAAAAGAAACCGGAAATAATTTAGTGGCGGCACTGGATAAAAACGATACGGTTGGGATATTGGATAAATATTTTTATGATGTTGACTTCTTTACAGATTTTGAGAGATTTGATAGACATTTAGAAAAACTTAGGATGATGGATAACAACAATAAGAAAGTTGATTTTGTCACAATTTGTTCTCCTAATTATTTACATGACGCCCATATAAGATTTGCTCTCCGAATTGGTGCGAATGCTATCTGTGAAAAACCAATAGTAATTAACCCTTGGAACTTAAAGCCTCTTGAGGAACTCGAAAAAACAAGTGGGAAAAAAGTGTACACTGTCTTGCAATTAAGACACCATCCTTCTTTAATAAAACTAAAGGAAGAAATAGAAAGAGAAAAGAGCGATAAGAAACATGACATCGAATTAACATATATAACGCCAAGAGGAAAGTGGTATGATTATTCTTGGAAAGGAGAATTAAGTAAGTCAGGAGGAGTAAGTGTAAACATAGGAATACATTTTTTTGATATGTTAATTTGGATGTTTGGAGAAGTTAAAGACTATGAACTTCACCACTCGACAAAAAGGAGCATGGCCGGATTCTTAGAGCTTGAAAAAGCAAGAGTAAAATGGTTTTTATCCTTAGATGAAAAGGACATGAATAAAGTAAAAATTAAAGATAAAAAAAATCAGTCCTTTAGAAGCATAAAAGTTGATGGAAGAGAAATAGAATTTTCGGATGTATTTTCTGACCTGCACACAGAAGTTTATAAAGACATTCTGGCAGGAAAAGGTTTTGGAATAAGTGAAGCCAAAGAGTCTATAGAACTAACATATAAATTAAGAAATGCAAAAATTAAAGAAGATGGTAATTTTATGCATCCCCTCATCTTAAAAAATGGAAAGAAAATATTTTGCCCATAAAACTGCAGAGATAGATGAAGACGTTAGTATCGGCGATGGAACAAAAGTCTGGCACCTTACCCACATTTTAAGAGGAACTGCAATTGGTAAAGACTGTGTTATTGGACAAGGATGTAGTATTGGACCAGAAGTTTCAATAGGAGATGGTTGCAAAATTCAAAACGGAGTGTCAGTTTTTAAAGGAGTTACTTTAGAAGATCACGTTTTTTGCGGACCTCATATGATTTTTACTAACGTAAATAATCCAAGAGCTTTCATCAAAAGATCTGAAAAATTTGAGAAAACTCTTGTGCAGAGAGGAGCATCTATTGGCGCCGGCGCCATTATCGTCTGTGGAAATACAATTGGAAGGTATGCATTTATAGGCGCAGGAAGCCTAATAACCAAAGACGTACCAAATTACGCTTTATTCTTTGGAGTCCCAGCCATACATCAGGGCTATGTCTGTGAATGTGGTGAGGTAATTACAAGAGAAACAAAGGTCGAATCCCGAAGGGAATATGAATGTGGTGGTTGCCATGCAAAATACGAACACATTAGAGAAAAATTTAATATTCTAAAAACCGGAGATCATACAATAGAAAATGAAAATTGAATTCTGTGATTTAAGAAGAATACATGAGAAGTCAGAAAAGGAGATAGAAGAATCTATAAAAAACGTACTCAGGCACGGAAAGTTTATCAATGGTCCTGAAGTCGCTAAATTAGAAGAAAAGCTAGCCAAATTTATAGGAGTAGAATATGCAATTGGTTTAAATTCGGGAACAGATGCTTTACTCGCAAGCCTAATCGCACTAAATGTAGGCCGAGGAGATTATGTAATTACTACCTCTTTTAGTTTTTTTGCTACCGCGAGCGTGATTTCATTTTTAGGTGCAATTCCAATCTTCGTTGACATAGACCAAAAAACATATAATTTAAGTGCACACAACCTAGAAGAATTCTTAAAGAACCCTCAAGATGGCTTCGGAGAAAAAGTCCCTCTGAAAAAAATAAAGGCCATTATTGTAGTGGATATATTTGGTCAATGTGCTGATTACGAAAAAATATTGGAAATCTCAAGAAAAAATAATTTGAGCGTAATAGAAGATGGTGCACAATCTTTCGGAGCAAAAAGACTAGATAAAAATGCTTGCTCATTTGGAGATTTATCCACGACATCTTTCTTTCCTGCAAAACCTTTGGGAGGTTACGGAGATGGAGGCATGGTCTTCACAAAAGATAAAGAACTTGCCCTAAGAATAAGAGAGATAAGAAACCATGGGCAAAGCGAAAGATATGAGCACAACTCTCTGGGACTTAATATGAGGTTAGACAGTTTACAAGCAGCAGTACTTTTGGCAAAGTTCACAAGATTCTCCGAGAAAGAAATAGAAGAAAGAAATAAAGTCGCTAGAACGTACAATGAAAAATTAAAAACTCTTAAGAACATAGTCCCTCCATTTGTCGAAGAATCAAATACGAGTGTCTGGGCGCAATACTCAATCTTAGTTAATGAAAGAGATAAACTAAGAGGCTACTTAAAAGAAAAAGGAATTCCCACAGCGATTCACTACCCAAAACCTCTGCACCTTCAGAAGGTTTTTGAATATTTGGGTTACAAAGAAGGAGACTTTCCTATCGCCGAGAATGTCTCTAAAAAGATAATTTCGCTACCGATGGATCCGCTGAAAAGCGAAGAAGAGATTTCTTTCATTGTTAGTGAGATAAAAGGCTTTTACAACAATAGTTTCCAATAACGTCCTAATTAATTTCTTACCAAACAAATACTTATAATTTAATCAGGGAGAATTTGTTATTCCGGACAGAGCTTAAAAAACCAACCAAGTTCTTGTAAAATTTAATAAAACTCTCAGTTCAAATCCTTCTCAAATAAATAAAGTTTGTCATACTCCCTTATTAAACTAAATCCTTCCAAATCTAAATCTTTTTCTTCACTAAGGGCGTAACGTATAGAGTCATAATCTGTTTTATCATTAAATGCTTTTCTAATTAGCATTGAAGCACAAATATCTCTTCTTGATTTTATCTTTGTTTCTGAACAAATTATCTTTTCCGAGAGAACAGGATTTCCCGATAAGTCCATATTATAGTCTTGAATACTCACAAATTCTTCAATCTCTCCGCTCCAATACAAATCTGCTAATATTTGATAATCATCAGGTTTATTCCCAACAACAAATATCTCGTTAGGAAATTCATTAGATACTTTTTTTAAATCCTCTGAAATTAAATCTTTAGTAAAATCAGAGCTAAGTTTAAGATTATTTATATTAAATAATAAAGCCCAGAATCGTGCATGTGAAGTTTTATCAGTTGTAAGAATTTCATACTTAGTTTCAATTATATATGGATTGATAACAATAAGAATCAAAATCAAAGAAATCGCAACCTGAACAATAAACTTTTTTCTATTTAGATTTTTAAAAATAGCCAGAATAGCTATTGGAGCTACCAACAAAACGAATCTTATCTGAGAATTCAAAACAATGAGCATAATCGCCAGAAGTATAAATATATTGGTTTTCTTATTCTCTAAGAATATTCCTCTTTTTAAAATTAAAAATGAGTAAAATGGGATAAATAAAATAACAGTCAAGAATTTATGTATGCCAAACAATGAACCTTTGCTATAGAAACCTCCGAAAAATGTTAGAGCTAAGGACGCTCCAATGTGTCTAACAGGAGTGAAAAGAACAAATCCAAATAATGCCTGGTCCAAAATCATCCGAGGTAAACTTCCAATCAAAACAAAGATCAGAAAATAAACAGAGTGTAAAAGCTTCCGGTCATAAAGAAAACTTATCATGAGTAAAGGCACGAAAAATAATATGCCGTCCCAAAAAGCCCAGCTTAACCCTACCAACAAAGCGGAATAAATCAAATTTTTAATGGTTCCGATTGAGTCATACTCTCTGATAAAATACCAACCCCAGAGAAATAATAAACTAGCCAACTGAATAGGGCTAACCCACGGAGCCATATACCAAACTATCGGAGACAGTGTAATTAGCAATAGTGCTTTTCTGTCTCTACCAGAAATTCTGTAAACTGAATAAATTATAAGAATAAGGGATAGAAGGCTCGTTACTTTAAATGTAAAATAATTTTCGAATAGTCCAACAAGAGGTGTATGGATAAATCCATAAAGATAAGAGTGAGAAGTTCTTATCTTGGCATCATACTTTCCCGAGAAAAACTTAGCCACGCCCCCATAATCGTGCACATCTGTACTTCCATAGAAATTAGTCAGAAAGGTTATAAGCGAAAGTAAAACTAAGAGAGAAATAACAATTCCTTTAGTTCGGGTATCCAATTCAATCATCTAAAACTGACAAGATAAATATTTAAAAATCTTTTTAGACAAGAACATCCGTGAAAAATTACAGTTATTTTGGATATGGAAAAAAATTAGAATTTGACAGAATAAAAAACCCTCTAAAAACTAAAAAAGGGTTGTCAATAGTTATACCAACCTACAACGAAGAGGGAAACGTATCAGAAATTGTCAAGAAATTAGAGAAAGTTATTTCTAAAACAATGTTTAAGAAAGATTACGAAATAATAATTGTCGATGATAATTCAAAAGATAAAACTCCTAAGATAATCGATGACCTGGCAAATAAGGGAGAGATTATAGCGTTGCATAGGAAAAAGAGAGGAATTTTCAGCGCAGTCACTGACGGAATTGAAATAGCAAATGGAGAATACATTTTAACTATGGACTCAGATTTCTCTCACCCTCCAGAGTTGATACCAAAAATGTTGGAAGAAATAAAAGACCAAAATATCGTCATAGGCTCAAGATACACGAAAGGGGGATGTATGGACTCTTCACTTACCAGAAAGTGGGGGGGCTTTTTCCTAAACAGAATTTGTGGAATCATCATAGGTACAAAAGTCAGAGACCTTGGAGGAAACTTCAGACTATTCAGAAAAAGGGATTTCTCAAGAATTAAGTTTGAATATAACTGTTCTTTCGCCGAATTTGGTCATGAATTGATTTATAGAGCAGAAAAACTCGGCTTCAGAATAAAAGAAGTGCCCTTTGTATATCATGACAGAAAAAAAGGAGTGTCAAAAATAGGAAACCTCCCACTCAAACAAGCATTCCATTACCTAAAAAGAGCGACTCAACTAAGGTTAGAGTAGTTTTCTTTCCATAACTCTTCTGCCAAATTATAAGTCTCCAGAGTATCCGTCGGCAACCACTGACCGGGATCAAGTCTACAGAGAGATTTTGCAGAATCACTAAGACCAACGGCAATTCCTCACGGATGCACAAACTACTTCGTTCCAACAGGAGAAGCAGGATACATCATTTACCTGGCAAATAAAGGATTTGATGTTAAAAAAATAAAGGATTTGATGTTAAAAAAATAAAGGATTTGATGTTAAAAAAGAACTTCCTTATTTTGAACCTTTGGCTGATGATTGATTTCCCTCTGCAAGAAACTTTCCTGTTTTAAATCATGCTCAACCATCCCTTTCGTTAATTCCTCAAAAGAAACTCTCGGTGTCCAACCGAATTTTCCGAACGCCTTTGTCGCACTTCCAAACAATTCGTTAACTTCTGCAGGACGGTAAAAGCGGGGATGTTGCACAACAAAAATCCTGTCAGTTTGTTTCCTTAGCTCTTCAACCTTTTCATCTGCTTCTTCCTCAGAAACATCATGAAGATCAATTACTTCGTATTTCAATCCAACGTAACCAAATGCTAAATCAAGAAACCTTCTTATACTGTGGGTTCTTCCGGTAGCGATAACGTAATCGTCAGGGTTATCCTGTTGCAACATCAACCACATCGCCTCGACATAATCTCTTGCATGGCCCCAATCCCGCTTCGCATCGACATTTCCCAAAACTAAGACGTTATCCTGACCAGTCTTAATTCTGGCTATTCCTCGGGTAATTTTTCTAGTTACAAATTCTCCTCCTCTTCTCTCAGATTCGTGATTGAACAAAATTCCAGAACACGCAAACAAATTATACGACTCCCTAAAGTTTCTTGTTAAGTTAAATCCATCAACTTTTGTAATCCCGTACGGGCTTCTGGGATGGAATATTGTTTTCTCATGTTGTGGACTCTCTGTTACCTTGCCAAACATTTCAGAAGAACCTGCAAAATAAAACTTACAATTAGGAGCTTTTGACTTTAAGGCATTCAAAATGTTCAAAGTTCCCTGAACATTCGTCATAAACGTAGTAGCACTATCTTCAAAAGACTCATGAACAAAACTTTGAGCAGCAAGATGATAACACTCATCTGGCTTTATCTTATCAAATAAATCTATAAGGCGCGTATAGTTTTCTATTGCTCCAGGATAAAGAGATATTTTATCCTTAATATGATTTATTCTACCCAATCTATGAACTGGATCCTCTAACGCAACCCTTCGGACTATACCATGAACTTCATATCCTTTGTCTAAAAGAAACTCTGCTAAATAAGACCCATCTTGCCCGGTTATGCCCGTTATCAACGCCTTTTTCATTTTCTGACTATCAAAGAGAGTTTTATAAATTTATGTATATTCTGTAATCCAGAAGACTTATTAACTCTATTTCTTCAAAATTTTAATGGTATTGGTAAAAATCCTAGGACTGATTGATCTTTCTGCAGCGGTAGCATTCCTGATGCTTACATTCGGCTTTGATGTTGCAATTCCTTTTCTTTTATTCGCGGGAGGCTTGCTCCTTGTTAAGAGTTTTTTTATACTCGGGGGCGATATTTTAAGCGTTGTAGACTTATTTTCCGCAATAATTTTATATCTATCTGTTTTTTTCAGCCTGCCCATAATTTTCTTATGGATTCCGGCTTTTCTATTGCTGGCAAAAGGTTTTGTCAGTTTTTTCTGATTTTCCTTCTCAGCCAGTTAGTGAAGAAAAATTCTCTGACGTGGAAAACTCCTCCGTGCATAAGTGAAAGGATATCAAGAAAAGAATGGAAGACCATGCCTATGAACACATAGAAGAATCCTGCC
>Ga0209542_10006384_pt1 | contig 22966 bp, 20 predicted proteins | sample RifCSPhighO2_01_FD_184028 | JGI IMG/M metagenome (GOLD analysis project Ga0209542, IMG submission 184028) | Soil microbial communities from Rifle, Colorado - Rifle CSP2_plank highO2_0.1 (SPAdes) (version 2) | ecosystem: Environmental > Terrestrial > Deep subsurface > Rock core/Sediment ... | reverse complement strand
GAGCGATGCAGGAATTGGTGATATGACAAGCCAGACTAACCAAAGCCGGTGATCTTTAGGTCTCCTGATTGCGTGGACTAGACCTAAGAGAATTAGCGGAAGCTGGATCCAATATAGCTGTCCCATCTCGTGAATCGAATGTCTGTAAACGGGGTCTCCGTCTATAAAGAGAAACTGCGGAGAGAAAGAGATGAAATAATTCGAGACAAATACTCTTAACCAAGAAAGCGGCCGGTTATGGAAAGTTCTATATACTTTTGAGAGCTGGTGAGAATTTATTTGAATGTTGACCTTTTTTAACGTTTCCTGACTGGTAAAAATACTGTTTTGAGAAAAACGTGTAGAAGCCGAACCGAAAAAGATGTGGTAGGAAATGGGTAACAATAGGGCGATGCTAAGTCCGAGAGAGATGGACTTTTGGGTCTTTGAAAAGAGGTCTAGTTCTTTTTGGTGCTTGACCAAGAGATAGATAACCAGCAGCGGCGTGAAGACAAGAGCCGTGTTGTAGGTGTAAAACGAGAGACCATAGAGAATAATGGAAAGAAGCATAATCTTGAAATGTTTTAATCCCATAAAAAAAAGAAGCGTGGCTGTGATCAGTAGAAATATCAGAAGCGCTACTTCGAACGCCGCTCGTGAGTATTGAATGTGCCAGGGAGATATGGCCAGGGCTGCCGCGGAAATCAAGGGAGTAAGATTTGGAAAATGAGATGTTTCTGGGTGATTGTTAGTTATCTTTACCAGGAAATATAAAGATATGACAGAAAATGACCCAAAAAGGGCCGGTGGTAATCTAACTCCCCACTCGTTGAGGCCGAAAAATGCTACAAATGGGATTGTCAAATACATTTGTAAGGGAGCACGGGCTTCGTTTAGGGATTGAATATATGTGGGTAAAAAATGGCCTGTATAGTCTTTTCCGGTTTTTAGAAGTGAATAGGCGTGATAGCCGACGTCTAGCTCATCTCCAAAGAGGCTAATGGGGTTTCTGTCCAAGGCTACTATTCTTAAAATTACCGCGAGGACAAAAATTAATATCAGTGTTTTTTTTTCCATGGGATCGGTTATTTTATGCTTTTATTGGACTTTAGCTTAGGTTTTCTAAATACCGGTGCGGAGACAGATAGGAAATTGGGATAGCGGCCGGGTGGTGGGCAGAAGCAGCCAAGTGCATAAATTTTGCCAGGGTATCTCTCTCTCTAGGTTTTTTTCCAGAGTTCTTTGAATGCTACAGACGGGGAACCTTTGGTTGTTTAAAGAATTAGAAATAGCCAGATTATAATTTTTTGTTTTTTCTTGGACTGTGTTTACCGTAATTTGGACGGGAACCACTGATCTTGGAGAGTCGCTTTGAAGAAGTTTTCTTGTTTTGATTTTGAAAGAAGTATGCATGGTTCAAGTATACAAAAAAGGCTATCCATGAAATTGATGAAATAAGGTTTGATATTGATCTTACAGGTGTTTCGGTGAAGAAAGCTTCAAATGTGTGAGACCCGCGGGAAAGGAATATTTCCGGACGCCCGACTTCGGGATCTAAATCCTTTTGGGGATCTACAGAAACAGTTTTTCCGTCCAAAACATATTTCCACCCTGGAAAATAGAACGTGTTCAAGCGCCATTTAGCCTGATCCGAATAAACTTCTATTGAATGATTTTGATAATTGGATTTTTTTGTAATGGCTTGAGTAGTGCCGTTTCCGGAGATAATTTCTCCGTCTCCGTTGGGGGCGCCGGCAGGTGGAAGGGGGGCCCATTTGGGGAGATAATCGAATATTCCGGCAGTCGTCTGGAGTCGCCAAAGCTCTCCGGAGAACTTGTGGCTGTCGTCTACCCAAGGCCAGAGGTCTCTCCAGCGAAAATATTTATAATTTAATATTATGACGGCAAATATCAGGGACACGGATACCACCGAAAATATTTTTTTGGAAAAGAATGTGGGGAGGCTTCCAATTATGAATGATGTGCCGAAGGTAATAATTGTCAATAGACGCCAGGGAAACTGTAGAAATTCTAAAGGTTTTATAAGTTTCCAAATTTCTGTCGATTTGGAATGGGTCATAAAGGTATAGATCAACAAGACAGGAGACAGGAGTAGAATTAGTTTTGACCTAGCAGGATTTCTTTTTATAGATAGAAGCGCTAATACGGTTACAACCACCCAACCTATCCAGTGCAGATGTCCGATATTGAAACTCATGGTGTCGTTTGGCCCGTAAACTGATTCTCCGAATCCCCAATTCATCCGGATAAAGAGTTGGTTGAGATCGAGGAAGTGGGCGAGATAATTAAAATACCCGATTATAAGAGTTTCGACATGGACATATTTTTGTTCAAGAAGGACGGGGATAGTAAAAAATGCAGCTAACCCCAGACTCCAAACAGAAGACAGACCCAGGGACAGGATTGATTTATAATTTTTTTTCTCGGATATCCAGTACACTGTTAGTATCGCTGCCAGAGGAAAGAAAATCATTGTCATGGGGTTATGCGATAAGAGCAACATCGCTAAGGAGAAACTAAAGAGGGCTATGTTTTTAGGGTTGGGTGAGTCTATGGTTGACTTTATTCCTAGCAATACGAATGGATACCAGGCCATGGCCCATGATTCATTAACCGCTCCCCTCACATATAGATCTGTGGCGTGGTAGGGAGCATAAACGTAAAAAACCGACGAGAGCAACCCCCCTATTCTCCCCCAAAATTTTTGTCCCAAGAAATACATCCCCGCTGCCGACGTCAGGAAACTAAGAGTGAAGATAACCTTTGCCGTAGAGATGAAGGATAGACCCAGGAGACGAAATAATTCTCCGAGATAATAAGGCATTGGGGGGTAGAAGTTGAAAAGCGGATAACCGTATCCGTAGCCCATATCGGGGACCCATCGGCATGGAAATTGCCTGTCTTTTGTGCACTTATCAATCTGCAACAAGCGCATTAGCTGCAAATCATCATGCATGGGATAATAACCAGGGCGCCAAATTTCTTTGACTGCCGGAATACTAAGCAGCAATGCTAGAATTAATACTATAATCTCGGATTTGAGGAACTTATAACTCATGGTTTTGAGAATGAGTAGTACATCTTAATTTTTACAACTTCAGCTATCATTTTAAGCGGTTCTGAGAATTTCAGGTTTTTAGATACTTCTCTGTTCCAGGCAACAGGGACTGACACGATTTTATAACCCTTTTTGAGGGCTATTACTATAAACTCTACGTCAAATGCGCCCATATATGGACCTGTTATATGTTTGGGCTTGCACACAACTAAGCTGTTAAAAATTATTTTCCCCACTTCGTTTCTGAATGCTTTAAAACCACATTGCGTGTCTGGAATCGAAGGTAAGGCAATTATTCTAACGAATGAGTTAAATAATTTACTCCTCAAATAACTCATAAGGCTGTCTTTTTGTTTGTTTCTAATTCGATTAGCTATAACTAAATCCGCACCATTTTCAAGGACAGGAATGAATTTTTCTAACTCATATAGGGGAGTAGATTGATCAAAATCGGTGAAGAGGATGAACTTTCCAGTGGCTGCCTTCACCCCGTTAGAAATTGCTCCGCATTTGCCGGTGTGGGGGGCAGTAATGATTTTGAATCTTGAGTCGCCTTTGACAAACTTGCTTAATATTTTGGGGGTGTCGTCGCTGCTTCCGTCATCGATGAATATTACTTCGAAGCTATATTTTTGCTGTTTGAGATATTCTTTTACATTCTCTATTTGGCTTGGATTGTGGTTTTGAGAGATATTGTATGCTGGGATGAGAATTGAGATATAGGGAGTCATGGATGATATATATTTAGTTTGGTCGCAGTTTTGATTATGAAAGTGATAAGAAGGTGTTTGAATCTTCCATTATAAATGACGCTGCTTTGTTTTAACCACTTATTTGATAGTTCCGGAGTTTCTGAAGCACTTTTTCCGTGGGCGTGAATAATTGTTGCTTGAGGAAGGTACCAAAAGTCTAGGTTTAGATGCTTTATCTTCCGCCCCATTTCAATGTCTTCGTAATACATAAAATAGTGTTCATCCCATCCCCCGATTCGATCTAGCAGCTCGCGTTGTATTAGCAAACAAGCCCCAACTGCACAATCCACTTTAAGGGGAAGGGTTTGCTTGGGGTAATACTTTTCGTAGGATCCTTTTTTATTGAGAAAAAACTCGTTAATGGCTCCGGTGATTGTAGGAAATCGATAACATGATGCCTGAATTGTGCCATCAAGGTTGATCAGTTTCGGGGCTATGGCTCCGAATTTGATTTGCTGATGGGCGAAATTAAGCAATGCTTCAATGCTTCTCGGCAACACCTCTGTGTCGGAGTTTAGAAATAACAAGAACTTTCCTTCTGAATGAGAAATTCCAATATTATTGGCTCTGGCGAATCCGCAGTTCTGCTTTAGTTTCGTAAACTTTATTTTCGGAAAAAGGCGCTTGAGTCTCCCTAGATTTTCCTGAGAATGATTGTCTACTACGATTATTTCGAAATCCTCTGACTTTTGGGTCTGATAAATTGATCTTATACACCTCTCCAATAGGGAGAAGTTATTGTGGGAGACAATGACTATCGAAAATTCAGGTTTTTGGTTTTTGTGCATAGACATCAAAAAGATCTCCTATGTGGAAAGGTATTATCTTGTTTTGTAGGTCCAGAGCTTGAGATATTTTACTCAGTTGCGCCTGGATATATCTATGGTGAGGGCTGATTCTGGAAATCAGGTATCGGATTGAGATGTAACGAATGTGCCTGCGAAAAGTAATATTCGTAAATCCGGTCTTTTCGAGCATCTTTGCGATTGTATCGCGACTGAAATAAACAAGGTGCATCCGCATAAACCATGGCCATTTTGGTCCTAAGACCTTAGCAATTGTACTTTCTACATCAATGGTGGTTATGCACATAAACCCGCCCGGTTTTAGATAATAAAAGCAGGTTTCAAGTGCAGCTTGGGGATCGGTAAAGTGTTCAACCACATCCCACATCGTTACCATGTCAAATGAGTGGGGTGGAAAATACCCCTTTTTTAAAATTCCATTTTTTAGGCTGATGTTATATTTAAATTTAGACTTATTGACAGCCCATTTGCTTGGCTCAATTCCCTCTACTTGCCACCCTGCATCTTTAGCCAGAGATAGAAAAAATCCTGTATAGGCGCCAACGTCTAATAATCTTCCTCTCGGAATGATATTGCCAATGTAGTGAAGGTGCCGGGTAAAGGTTTTGGCTCTGGCTTTTTCTTCAAGTAAATAAACCGGATCCTCCGCTTCTGAATAACTTTTGATAATCTTTGAGATAGGAATCCTGTCGACTACAAAAACGAGTTTGCATTTCAGGCATTGATATATAGGGCCATGGTCTCCGTAACTGGAACTTGTACACAGGTAATGGTTGCCGGTGAAGTTTTTTCTTTTTCGGGTCGAGGTGTAAAGCAGTATCCTCTCTCGAGAATGACATAAAGGACACTGTTTCACTACTTTTCCTTTCCTGCTGATTTTTCAAGAATTTCTGTATCGGTAATTACAGATTTGATTTTCTCTTCTTTTCTTCTGGGTATCACGGCACCGATTTTACTGAGGGCGGAAAGAATAATTTTGATGTACCCAGGAGCTGTTAATACTCTTTCCGGGAGAGCTTTCAAGTGTTGAGCAAAAAGAATTTTATCGGTTAGATTTTTCCATATAAATAAAAGAAGGCGGGTTTGTTTCATAAAGTCGAGGGTTTCAGAAGTAAACAAACTATTGTAATACGTCTCGTGTTTGTGCTCGACCGGACAATCATGAGCCCAGAGAAGTTTGTATCCTCTTTTAGCTGCTCTATAAGAGAGGTCGAGGTCTTCAAAGTAGAAAGGGAAGAGTTTTGAGTCGAATCCTCCCAGTTTTTTCCACAAAGACCTTCTGATTATTGAGCTTCCACCGCTTATCCAGAAGGTTGATTGGGGGGTTTGGGATTCATTTCCTTTTTTAAAGCCAATAAACCCATCTTTAAATTCCGACAGGGATGGCCCGAATCCTTTTTCGTGAAGAGAAATTCCAAATAAATTGGGGTCTGAAAAATACTTTTGCGAATTGCTTAAGAAACTGTTTTGCGGTTTAACGTCGGCGTTTAACAGACATACCAGATTTCCAGTTGCAGTAGTTACGCCTTCATTACAGCTTTGAGCGAAGTGAAGTTTTTTTTTGTTTTCTATTATTTTTACTCCTTTAAATTTGCTCTTTACATATTTAATGGAATCGTCATGTGAACAATCGTCGATAATTATTATTTCGTGGGGGTTTTGAGAGATTATGTGCGGGAGATTTTCTTCCAATTGCTTTCTGCCGTTCCAGTTGGGAATCACTATCGAAATTTTTAACATGTCGTTAAATTAACTTCCGCACCTGAGATTTGAATACAGAGACTGAAAATTTTTGAGCTTTTTCCCTGGCTTTGGCGGATATTTGGTTGGTAAGCTGGGGATTAGTTATGAGTTTGAACGTAATCTCGGTTAATTCTTTAGGGATAAACCAGTTGAATCCGTTTATCTTATCATCGACTATTTCCGGTATTCCTCCTTTTGGATAGACTACCGGGGCGCATCCTGCTGACATCGCTTCTGCCACAGAAATACCAAAGTGCTCTACTCTTTCAGGATGCTTATTTTCATCGATTCCATATCCGGTAGCTTGCCAAAAAATCTTTGATTTTTTATAGAGATTTAATATTTGGGGGAAAGTGGGGTTTTCTATAATTTCTATTGGATAATTTTCCGATACGGATCGGAGATCATCTACTTTTTCTGTCCTACCAACCTCTGACCCTCCGGCAAGAACGAGTTTCCAGTCATTTAATCCCTGGTCGATAAGAGATTTAAAGCTTTCTATCAGTATATCGTGCCGCTTGTTTTGCAATAACTGGGAAAACCTCCCCACATAGAGGATTATGTTTTGTTTCTTTCCCGGGGTTATTTTGAGTGTGTCTACCGGGGGATAAATGACTTTTGAATTGGTCGAATATTCTTCGTCGATAATCTTTTTGGTGAAATGTGAGTTACATACGATATTGTGTATTCTGCGTATCTTTATCCGATTTGCCAAGTTCTTGCTTCTGGTATTGCGAAATGGTACTTGAAAATGGAGAATGTTATTCTTGGTGGTCATGAAGGGAATGCTCCCGTCTGAAATCATAAAGGCGACGTGGTAATTTTTCAAGAAAAATCCGGTTCCAAGGAAGTTTCTGCTCGAGAACACGTTGGGGAGAAAATTGAATTTTGAAAGATGCATGCCAAATCTTTTTTCAATTTTTTCCTGTATTTTGGTATCGTCCCAGAAAATATCCACCTCGAATCCCATGTCCAGTAAGGCCAATCCAAAAGTCATGGCGTACCTTTCTCCCCCCCCTAAAGTATCCAAATAGGGATCATAGATGGCTGCGATCATTTTCGGACCCTGTTAATATTTTTGCCGTTTTGAAGCTCCCATAATCTGGCATAAATTATGAACATGTTGAAAACCTGAAACATTCCGTCAATTATCCCTTCTGTTCCATCTAAAAATGCCTTTAGCTTGACCAGCCTGAACCAGGCTTCGGTGAACATCACTCTGTAAAATCTCCACCAGGTCACTTTGGGATGATCTGACTGGAATCTTAGAACCGCTTCTTTTTGAGTGAAAATAATAGTTTTTTCCACCATGGAGTCAAGATCTCGGTGAGAGAGGTGAATTATCTCGTGTATTAATTTTCCAATTTCGCCTCTGACTTCTGGTTGTTCGTGAAGCATTCCCTTCCATCCGGAAAGCTGTGATTTTTTAAAAAGTCTAACCAGAGATTCGTCTCCCCATCCGCCGAAATGCATGATCTTTCCCAGATAAATGTTTTTCCGGGGAACCAAGTAAGCTGATTTTGTGTTTTTTCCGTTGATTGTAGCTATTATCTCTTGCCTTAGTAGAGGCGTTACTCGTTCATCCGCGTCTATGTATAGCAGCCAGGGATTTGTGGCTATTTTCAGGCCAATGTTTTTCCGCTCATTGAAGTCTGTTGCTGCTGTCGTGACGATTCTGGCCTTGAATCTTTTTGCGATTTTCGAAGTATCATCGGTAGAGTTATTATCCACCAGTATTACTTCATCGCACCATTTCACGGAATTTAATGCATCTGAGATTAACGGAGATTCGTTTCTGGCGGGGATAATAACTGTGATTTTTATCTTTTCCATGATCTTTGCTCCACGATTGCATCATTTGACCTGAAAGATTTTTCTGCAGGCCCGAAATTAGATTTTACTTCTTCGAGCCAGCTTCCTAGTTTGGATGGTTGATTGTCATCCGGCTCGTAAATATTATAGAAAAGTCTGGCTGTTTTTACATCACTGGGCGAGAAACCGCCGGTTTTTTCGGGTAAATAGCCGTATTTGGATTTTCCATACCAGGAGAAATAATAGACCCAGGGGTCATCAAGAAAATAGGGAATGGTATATATCCACACCGCAAAGGATTGTCCGGCAGATTGAATATATATCCAGTCAATCACGTTTTTGCGATCTTGGTTGGTGATTAGATTGAAAGTACCGATTGGTGTAAGAGCGTGTGATGGAGTGAGGAAATTCTTCCAGTGAAAGATATTTATGATGGTAAGTAAGCTGACGAGGATGATGCTTAGATATCTGGGGAGGCTGGAGATTGCGTGAGAGACGATAATTGTTATCAACGGCAAGATGGGGATGAAGAAAAAACCGGCTGCCCCCCGGCCATATAGAGATAGAGCAGTGAAGAAAATGGTGATGGATCTAACCAGAAACGCGGTCTGCTGTCTTGATTTGGAAAGATTTAAGTTAAAGAGAGAAAAGGAGACAATGAGAAAGGCAAGCCAAGTGAATGGAAATGAGACAGTATTAGTGATTTCCTTGAAGAGGGTGACTAAATTAAGAATAAAGACGTGGTAATTTAAGCCTACTCCTTGACCGGGATTGACGGAGAGCCTGACTATTGCTCTGGTGATAACGAAATTGTGCCTCATTTCAAAAATAAAGAGCGGGATGTGGGGGGCTGCCAACATAACCAAAGATATAAACGCGGTTTTGGGAGATATTCGTTTCCAGATCTTTCCCAAGATGACTTCAATTAATAACAAGGGATAGAGGAATACTCCTATGGCTCCATCTAGCTGCGTGATTAATGATGCCAAAACTGCGGCGTATGGGAGAAGTCTGACATTTCCCCGATGGAATCTGTAGAGAATTAGAAAAAAGAGGATCGAGAGTGGAAGCGAAGGAGTGACATTACTGAGCCAGCGGGCATAGCTAATGTACCCATATGAAACTGCGTAGATGAGACTCGAAATTAAGGCGGTTTTTTCTGAGAATAGTTCTTTTGAGAGAGAAAAAAGAAAGTAGACTCCGAGGGTATCTAGTATTATCTGAAAAATTGAGGCTGCGGCCGGATCCCATTTACCGATGAGATAAGACGGCATCATCAACCAATAGTAAATCGGACCGTGAAAAATTCCGTCGGTGTCAGTCTGATGACCCAGGAAGCTCCATTTCCCTTCGTTGTATATTTTCCAGATCGAAAGAGAGTGAAGCCCTTGGTCAAAGTGGATTTGTAAATCCGTGTTTATCCGCCAGAGGCGAGGGACGATTGATATCAGTAGAATCAACGGTAAATACCATTTTCTTAATATTTGGATCCTCATCTTGGTTTTTGGTGCACATACGACCCTTGATATAGCCGGTTGAAATAGTAATCAAGTATTCCCCTCTTTTGCCAATATCTTCCTCTGATGACCAGGCGGAGTGATTCTTTTACCAAAGCGGCCTTGGTTTTTATTGACCCGTGAGACAGACCGAAAAGCATCCTGTTTCTTGTAATGTAGTAGTCGTGCAGGTCTCCTCCCACTTTTGACGACCTGGCGTTTTTATGCCATAGAATGGCTTTGGGAACATAGGCAATTTTGATTCCGGTTTTTGCAGCCCTGTATGAAAAGTCGAGATCTTCCAGATAAAGAAAATATCGTTCGTCAAAAAAACCGATTTTTCTAAAAACCTCACTTTTGAGAAAGATTGAACAACCTGTGGCAAAATTAATTTCCTTGGATTGGTCGTATTGACCTAAATCAACTTCGTTCAACCCGATATGCTTACCCAATATATTATCCCAGTCGATTGTTCCACCTGCGTAAAAGATAATTTTACCTAACTGCTTTGCCGTATATCTTTCCTTATGGTATTCCTGTCCTTTGTAAAAATAGATTTTTGGGGAGAGGATGTGAATGTGGGGATTGGCTGTGTGATAGTTTATTAATGAGATCAGGCAGTTTTTGTCTATTTTAACGTCTGGGTTAAGTATCCATACGAAGTCTGTTTCTTCCGAGAGGGCAAACTTTATTCCGACGTTGTTTCCCCCACTGTATCCTCGGTTTGCGGCATTATTTATTGCTTTAACGCCTGAAAGCGTCTTGACTAGGTTCGGGGAGTTATCGGTAGAAGCGTTGTCGACGACGATAATCGAGAGGGATGTTTTGGCCGGAATTGTGAGGGACTTTATCGAAGAAATACACTCTTTTGTATCTTCGAAGTTATTCCAATTAAGAATGACCGCGGCAACCTTCATTCGGAGGAAAATATTAGGGCGTTTTGTCTTTATTTAAAACTAGTTTTCCCTGCCAAGAAGTTAGATATTTTTGCTTTTCCTTTGATTTCTACTATCCAATCCTGGAAGAGCTGGTTAAGTTTTTGGTTTCTTATAATATTTTTTGCTTCGGTCGTCTTTTCGGCCGAAGATGTAGCAGAAAGAAATTTGTCATTTTCCTTGATATATGAGTTTGTTTCTTCGTCGGTTATCTGCACCTTGGTACCCAAATAGGTTTCTATACCGAGCCTGAGTTTTATTTGGCTGCGAAATTGTTTTTCGTTAAGACCTTCAAGCGCTATTGCTTGCTCGAGAGTTGTATCTGGAGGAAGGGTTTTTTTTATTTCTTCGATTTGGGCATCGATTTGATCTTGTTTTATTACTATATTTTGTTTGGCCATTTCTTGTTCGATAAGTGTTTGAGAAATAAGATTGTCAAGAGTTTGTGCACCAAATTGGTCTGTTAAGGCTCTGTTTAGTTGGATCGATGAAATGGGCCTACCGTTTACTAAAGCTACTACGAATAAGGTTTTGAATTTGAGGGCGAGAGCGATGGAGAAGGTTATTGCCAGGAAAACCAGTATTGAGTTTCTGGATTTCTTTGATTTTTCGGAGCCGATCGGTTGGCTAAGGTCAGAAATGTGTTTCTGCGTTTTTACCATAGTTTTCCTTTTTTTGGCGATATGGGGAGCTTGCATAAGTTTAAGGGGAGATTATACCACCTCCGCGGGTATGTTCACACGGGTAAAGCTTTGGGTTGTCGCGGATTACTTTTGTTTTGCTTGGGGAAGTTTGAACCGCCTGATGCCTTTTACGGCGGTGTTTGCCTTTGATTTGAGATTCTGGGCAAACTTCTTGAGCTTTTTTCTTTTGGTTTTGTCGGAGAGAGCTACCGCGGCCGCGATCCCACCAGCGACTGCTGAAGCTGCTGCCCCGGCTATTAATATTTTCTGGGTTAGGGTTTTTTTTCCAGCCATGATGACACCCCCTTCCTGGTGATTTGAATATTTAAGGAATTAGAAAATCTTAATTTAAACTTAAATGATAAAATGAAAATATGGAATACCCAAAGCAGGACGAGGGCATTAAAGATAAATTTCTTGTCTATTTGGTAAAGAACTCCCCCGGAATGGCTAAACGTCTGGCTGATGCGTGTGTTTACGGAATTAAATCGTTAGCAAAGGTATTAAAGGAAATGTTTGATCAAATTTTAGGTAGGGGGAATTTAGACTAGGCGGGATTTGATCTTTTCTAATAGCCCTCCGGTTTCTCCAATCCAGTGTCGCCAACTTTTTATAGAGGTTTTTATCTCCGCTTCAGATTTTCGTTTGAAGTCTTCGGTTTCCTTGGAGACAAAGCCCTCGCTTTCCCAAATCTTAAGATACAGAACAAGCTCTGAAAAGGCCTGAAGCAATGAAAGCGCAAGTCCATGTAAACCGTCTTTATATCCGTTCCCTTGGTAGAACCGGCTAAGGAATTCACCGGTTGGTTTTTTAATAAAGTCTCTCCAGGTAAATTTATAGCCGTTTTTTAATAAAATCTCTTTTTGGTGATTGGTATAGCGATCAACTCTTTTTATATATTCACTGACTGTGGAGTAGTGATGATGAATAATCGCGTTGCTAATATTTGGATCTAGCTTTTTGCCTATGCCCGATAGATGTGGTTGACTGTGGATGGTATTTGGCCAAGAGAGGACACCTTTTTGAAAAAATCTAGTTTGATAGTCAGGCCAGAAGCGCGTGTGTTGAATAAACTTGTTGAAGATGAGGTTTTTCCTTGGTATTTCGTAGTAATTGAAATTTTCCGTGGAGAGAGTTTTGAGTTGAGTTCCCAAAGATGGTGGTATTTCTTCATCAGCGTCAATGATGAATATCCAGTCCCCAGTGGATTTTTGAAAAGAAAAGTTACGGGCTGGCTCGACGAATCCGGTATATGGGTGGTGAAATGTCTTGGCTCCTAAGGCTCTGGCTATTTTCGTAGTTTTGTCGGCTTTATCAGTGCTCATGTCAACTAAGACTATCTCATCAACATGAGGGGACACTGATCTTATGCACCTTTCGATATTCTTTTCTTCATTCCAGGTAACTATACAGGCTGAGATTTTGGTCATGGTTTAAATATTAACATTTCTGTAAATGCTTACCTTTCCGGGCTTGGAGTAAATTTCAGTTAGTCCTACAAGCGGAGGGGAAAAGGAGAAATTTTGGTTGTTTACGAGATAGAGGTAGCGGATATTGTTCCTGGCAAGAAATTCTTTTACTTGAGGGTTTTCTGTGGTTCTAAAAACTCTTTCGATTTCCTGTCTTCTTTCTTGCAGCTGGTAGTTACTGATGCTTAGATTTACTTCGTCTTCGAGGAATGTTTGATGCTGAGAAAGTGCAGAGACATAGGCTGTTGATTCGTAGGCAAAAAGGGGCCTGGGTTCGACATGCTCTGCGAATTTTGATTTGTCATAGGGATAAGTGAGAATAATTCCATCAGGCTGGGATTTTAAAAATGACAGGGCTTCCAGTTCCCATGTCGGAATAGCTGATGGAGGTCTGTCGGGGAGATAGCTGGGAAGAGATCCGAAGGTGGAGGGAAGAGTAAGTAATATTACAAAGACCGATATGAGTAATTTCCCTGCTTTTTGAATATTTAAATTAGATAGCTCCAGCGCCGCAAATAAGCCAACGAGGAATTGAAAGTAGTAAAAGAACTGGATCATGTTCCAGGGGGTGCCAACCTGGATAAATAGGAGGGTGGGAATTAATGAGACTACTGAAGCCACTATTAACAATAGAATAAGCGTATGACGCGGGTTGTTTGCACTCCTATAAATCCGAAAGCTTTTAAATATACTAATTAACCCAATAGATCTGGTCCCCAGATTGCCGATTATGAAAATTGCAACCGCGATGAGTTCTGCAGGTAACAGTTTGGTTAAGTATTTTGATTCCATGTAGGCAGAGCGTGCGTTTGCGTATCTCTCCCAACCCACGCGATCTTTGGACTCCATCATCGTGTGGGGAAACCACAAAGGATCAAGTTTAATCAGACGGGTTGATTTTCGGTTTGAAGGGATAAAGACGAACATAGATATAAGTGCTGAGAGGGCAAGAAGCTTTAGAATCTTCCAGTCGTGATTTCTCCATAACAAAAACAGGCCAACGACGGTGAGGCTGCTTAACATTATTGTGCCAGCATAAACTTTCACCATAATTAGAAGCCCAAAAGCCATTGCGGAGACGGTAAAATTAAGCCGCGAGGGGCGTTCCAGAAATCTGAATAACGAAATAAGCCCTGTCAAGATCATGATTATCGATAGGGCCAATGGGGGGTTAATGAGAAAGGAAATTGACTGATTTGACCAGAACGCGGACTCCCCTCCCCAACCCTGACCTTTGATGAGATTGACAATATAGCCGAAACTGCCACCAAAGTAGACGAAAAACAACGCCCACATAACGGCGGTCTTTGTGCCTTTCAGGAGATTTAGAAGTTTTATAATTAGAATCCCGGTTAGAAGTGAAAACACCGGCGGGAGTATCTGGAAATAAAGTGTAATGGCCGGAATTCTAGTCAAGTTGACTATGATTGAAGCTAGCAGGTCAAAACCGTAGTGATAATTGATTAATGGATGTGGGGGAAAGGTTGGATGCGTAAAATCAAATTTTGAGAGTTGATTAATGAGTGATATATGCCAAAGACCATCGTGGGCGTTCGGTCCCCAAAAACCCATTCCATAATCTCGGACAATTCCGCTTTTAACCATAACTGATGATTGAGTTATTACGCCGGCTACCAATAAGAACGATGGTAAAAAATTTTTGGTTTTAAACACGATGATCGTTTAGGCGGGAAAAGAAGTTCTTGATGTCTGTTTTTACTGATTCTCCGTTTATGATTATCATTAAGGGGGGGTAAACCATACCGGCAAGCAAGAGAGTGCCGAAAACTGCAGGCAGACCACTCGTGATTCTGGTTACCATGAACAAAATTATGAATAACGCTAGGGAGGTCAGGGTTGGGAAAATGAGAGTTTTTTTGAGGTCAAAAGGAATGTAACGGCGGATAACTATTACGGGAACTATAGAGGTGAAAGATATTATAAAAGATGCTAACACTGCTCCCAGATAGCCATATTTAAATGCGAGAAATGGTGTTAGCCCTAAAGTGAGGATTGTCCACATGATCATCATATAGAATGTGAGTTTTATTTTTCCTATGGCGTTTAGGGCCGTAGTCAGGGGGGTAGAGACGCTTGCCCACGCTGCTGAAAACAGAAAAACATAAAGGGGAAGAAGGCCCGGCTCCCATTTTTGGTAGCGGGGAATGATTAACACTAATTGGCTGGCTACCAGGGAAAAAATAACCAAAATGGGGAAGGTCGTACTAACGGTGTAGAAAATTGACTTCTCGAGCCCTTTTTTAAGTTCGTGCGGTCGACCTTGTAACCTTGAGAGTGATGGGAAGGTGATTTTGGTTACATTATCCATTATTAACCTGAGTGGTTTTTGAGACCAGGTCTGTGCCCATCCCAGAATGGCAATTCCTTCGCTGCCTATGATTCTAAACAAAAGAAGGTTTGTAATCCTGTCTTTTAAAACCGCCAGGAAGGTATTTGTCTGGTAGGGAATCCCGAATTTTAGAAGCTTCTTTATTGCAGGAAGAGAAAATCCTAATCCGATCTGCCAGGGGCTAATAATATAGAGGGTGATTAATCCGACTATACCTCTGGCCAGCACCGCTACGGTATAGCTCTTAATTCCAGCCCCGAGAACTGCAAGAACCACTGCTGTGGTGTAGAAAACAATGGTTTCAAGCACTTCGACAAAGGCTAGTTTATTGAATTTAAGGGTTCTTTCAAGCTGAACTGATGGAATAGTCTTTAGTGAAGCCAAAAAAAATCCTGCAAGAAGCGCATATAACAGATTTATGCCTTCATTAGTTAGGTGAAAATATGATTTTACCAGTGGAGATAACCCCAGACTTAGGAAAATCAGCATGGAAACAAGTGATTGTTGAATAGTGAATGTTGTGCGTAAGTCAGAAAGTGTGGGTTGGTCTTTTTTTTGAATCAGTGCCGAAGCCAGACCTATGTCAGAGAAATACCCTAGAATACCAATCACCTCGGTGACTGCGATGAACACCCCTACTTCATTCAGGCCAAGAAAAATAGTTAGCAGAAGAAACCCTAAGGCTGAGATGAGTTGAATTGCAACAGACCGGGTAACTAGCGATGTAATTCCTTTAACCGATCGGGATTTGATAATTTCCAGGTTCAGGTTTTCTGCGGGAATTGTTTCTGGCATTTTTTTATTTTACTGTATTCTTGAAAAGAGAGTTTTCTCGCGAGATTTATGAAAAAGGATGAGCGGTGGAGAAGAATAATTAGCTCCCTGATTGAAAAGGCGCTGAGAATATAACTGAATGGCAGTAGGGCAACCAGATAGCGAGGGAATGCAGAGGTGGTGGAAATAAATATAAGATACAGTGAGCTCCACATCCAAAGAAGAAAAATTGTTTGTTTCCTGGAATTAATATTTATAAATATCGATAGCAATCCAAGGGTAATAACGATTGGCCAAGAAGGTTGCCACTCTTGGACTCTGATAAATTGAGCGCCTTCCCACCAGGTTCTCCACCAGCCTGAGGATATGATTAATAATATTCCTCCCCACGGGACCAAGGCGTTGCCGGCCCACCAGCTGGTTAACCACCGCTGGAACTTTAAAAAATTGATCATACTGCCTCCGTCTCTGAAGAAACTATAGTACGAAGTTGAATAGGCTAACACCAGAAGGGGAAGTGAAAACGTATAGGCAATGAATGGTTTAATTCTTTGGTTTTTTAAAAGGAAAAGATAAAAGACAGACATTAAAATTAACCCGTTAATATAAAACTTGGTGGCCATAACAAGCCCGAGGGCTAGATTAGAAATAATGAAAAAACGGGGATTTTCAAGCCCTTTGATAAAATAAATGATTGAGAGAAGTAGAAAAAATAACTGGGGAAGATCAAGATTAGGCATCAGTAATAGGCTTCTGTAAAGCGGGTCGATTGAGAGGAGAAAGATTAATAATGCCGAGGTTGTTTTACTTAAAGTTGCAAGCAGGCAAACACGGTATGTGAGGAAGAGTATGGCGATTCCAACTATTAACATTGTGATGTTCTCGTTGCCGAAAATTTTGATTCCAAGGCCGATTATCAATTTTCCGAACGGCGGGACCTCGGGGTGTACTTTAGCCGGGTTTTCTCCTGAAATGTATTTGATCCCAACTATGGCGTAAACCTCACTATCTGAAAAGAAGTGCTTGGCTTTTCCCCCCAGCACTAATTGTGAAACGGAGTACTCTTTCATCCAATAATCGATGTCATATAAAACGAGATAGTTCGTTTTGTGTTTTAAAAAAAATGAGTACAGGGAAGCGATTATTGCCCCGACGAGAATCAGGTTGGCGATAAGGGTTTTTTTCATTCTGCAATTTTGTCTACTACTACTCCAATGTCTCCGGATTGGAATATGGGCGTGGTATCAAGGTAGTCGGGTGGGATCACGATGCTGTAGATTAGTTCAGGTCTTTTGTTGTCGATTTGAGCTTTTTTATGCCAGAGGAGATAGTTGAATCCTGTGTTGTATCCTTTCTCGATTAACGAGTCAGAGATGGTAAATTTTCTGTCTCCGGCATTTTTGATAATCCATTCTACGATCTGTTTTTTGGCTTTGAGGTTATGGCTTTTTGTGGTGCGACTCCAGCTATGAAGATTGACCACCAGGAGAGAAGAAATTACTAAACCCAAAATTGTCAGGTTAGGGCGAAATATTGTAAATAGAGTCAGACAGAAAATTATCATGGATGGAGCGTAAATAACCATCGGATAATAATCAGTCACGTGGTTTGGATATATTAGTAATGAAATTAGTGTTATTAAGAGCGTCAAGAAGAATGACTTAAATGCTTTTTGGTGCAACGGGTTTTGCGACTTAACATAGGCAACCAGGTAGACGCTTGTCAGGGTCACTGTTATTAAAGGAGATGGAAGCGTTTCATTTAATCCAAGCCACTTCGAGACTGAGTCGGTAAAAACGTGGACAGTATTAATTTTTGATTTGTAATTGGAAACATTGATTACCGGGCTGATAACACTTTTTAAGATTATAAACTTGTGCCTGCTATCAAAAATTATGAGTGGAGAAATCTGTGTAATGAATGCCAGTCCTGCAAAAAGCATTGTTCTGGGCTTGATCGAGGTAATGTTACTGGCCACCGAGAGAATCGAGGTGATTAACATGATAAGGGCAGTGGGGTGAAAATGAAAACCCATTCCAATAGCCAGAAAATTTATTATGGTGAATAATGGTTTATCGATATTGATCAGTGTGTAAAACCATACGGCAGGAATTAAAAACATTCCGTTTAAAGCAGAGCCTCCCAGGTCCCAGTTTATGGTAAAGGCAAAAAATTGATATGTTCCAGCAATGATAACTCCCCACCCGGGACTGATCAGCTTTGTCCCGATGAAGAAAAGGCCAAACGTGGCCATAATCCCAAAAAATATGGCGGTGATTCCTCCTGCAATCGGATCCATATCCCAGACAAAATAAAAAAATGACGAGATATATGTGTATAACGGACCAATAAATATTCCCTTAACACTTGATTCCTGGCCGATAAGGGTAAGCTTTTTGTCGATGACGAGTTTCTTTGCTTCCCAGGCAAAGAATTCATTGTCGTAGTCAAACGAAAGACGCTGCTCAAAATTATAATAACGCAAGAGTGTTCCTGTTAGGATGACAGCTGTTAAAAGAAGGCTGATGGTCCTATGGTTGAGTGTCAGCGGATGGGGGCGCATCTAGTTTGAAAAAAAGTAGTCTTTCCAGCTTTCCATCGGGTTGGATTGCCTTGGGGAAGGAAGCGATCAGTCTTAGTCCGACTGCAGGGGGGTCAGAGATAGAAAGGCGAGAATCGTTAATTACCAGATACACTTTGTTGTCTAAAAGACTGTTTGAAAGAGGTTGTGGGACCTTGTCGGGATACAAACCGATTCCGATAATGCGAATGTTTTTCCGGTCGTTTAGATACATTTGGAGTCCGTCGGGTAACGTGCCAAAATATCCTTCCGTGCCAACAAGGACTGGTTGATTTCGCGGCTCTTGCTTTTTAAGGTATTCCGAGACTTCTTTAATTCCATGACCGGCTGTCCAAAGCTCGAAATAGCCGGATTTTTCCGATCTGGGGAGATTTAGGCTTTGTGGAGAAATTAACATTGTGGAGACCAACCAGAAAGGCCATATGGAAAACAGAGCCAGGAAAAAGACTGATTTTATTTTTTCTATTTTTAGTTTACTGATAACGTGGAATAAAAAGTACACTGCCAAAATAATCAGATATGGGATTAATATAAGGAAATATCTTGCCGTTATAACTTTAGCTACCAAATTTTGACTTAAAAAGATTGTCAATGCGATGATCCCCAACAAAATAACGGGGCTTTTATTTTTGATGCCGATTATTATCCCGAAAATGCTTGCAATCAACACCGGAGGGGTAAGAAAATAGCTAAGATAAGAAAATGAGCCAGCGACATTGGAGAACAACGGTTTACCCGGGTGCGCAATGATTTCTGAAAGCGGATAAACGTAATCCCTATTTCTTAAATAGATCATGTGGAATTGTGGTCCGAGTCTGAGCAAGTTGTACATCCCAAAGGAGACTATATAGGTTGAGAGGATCAACCATGTCACCTGGAAAGAGCTTGTTACCCAATTATTTTTTCCCGATTTGAAAAATATAAAATACGCTAACGGAATCAGGATGATTAGTATTTGAGCTGGAGATTTGGTGAGTAAGGCCGCTCCCAAACTAAAACCACTAAACAGCGCCAGGTCTAGCCGTTTGTATTTGGCAGCGGCGATTGAGAAAATGAATGTCCATATTCCACAGGCCGTTAACAGGCTGTCCACCAAAGCCATACGATCGAAGAAAAATGAGAAAGGAGAGAAGGCTAAAAATATTCCTGTCCACAGCGAGATTTTGATATTTTGGAACAAGAGGAAGGACAATACGCCTACCCCTAAGATTGATGCTGTTCCAGCGAGTACTGACACGGTTCTACCAGCCACAAGCGGGTCCTGAAATAATTTTAATGTCAACATGGTAACCCACATAAAAAGGGGTTGTTTGCCGTCAGAAAGCGGTAGAAACCTTAGCGTGGACTCGGCTCTCATTACCTGTGCCCAGCGGATGTAGATAGCTTCGTCAACAAATATCGGAATATTTGTGAGGTTTATTAATCTTATTAGCAGGCCGGCGGTAAGTATTAGCACGGGGAGAACGAGCGTCTTGAGGGAGTTATTTATTGGTGGGTGTTTCACAAGCTTGCTAATCGTATTTTCCCAACACATTATTCAACCTTACTCTAACCACTTCTTTCAGCATCTCAATCGATTCGTGGATGAATTTGCGCTGTTTTGACGTACTGGTGTCGGTATCGCTCCAATCGACGGTGACTTCTTCAAATGGGGGGTTATTTTTAAGAACAACAAAGAGCAATTCTACGTCCCAAGCCCCGACCCTCCAACCGCTTCCTCTTTGCCTTTTAAAAACGTAGAGTTTCTTGAAAGCTTGTTTGAGAACATTTGCCTGAAAGCATTTAAATCCACATTGGGTATCTTTGATGCTTCTTAGTATCAATAACCTTCTGAAAAGTAGAAATGCCGGAGAAGCAATTTTTCGGATAATGGGAAAATTTTCTCTTTTGAATCCTCTTGAACCGATGACAACCAGTGCCCCTTGGTCTAAGAAGGTTTTAATCTTTTTAAATTCCGAGATGGGGGTTGATTGATCCATGTCTGCAAAGAGCACAAATTGCCCTGTTGCTATCTCTACGGCGCTTTTTATGGCGAAGGCCTTACCGCCTTTGTGGTTTTTGAGAAAAATGAAACCTGGTCTGTTTCGGGTAAATTCTGTAATGAATTCTCGGCTTCCGTCAGTTGATGCGTCGTCTGAAATTATTACTTCCCAAGAAAATTCCTGTTTTTTAAGAAAATTTTCGACTTCAACAAGGACTCCCCTTTTTAAATTTTCAAGCTCGTTATAGCAGGGAATAATTATTGATAGATATTGTTTCATTTGGTTGAGGTGAGTCTTGAGCGCCGGTCTACGGTTATGCCACCGAAACTTACACTCTTTTCTATTTTACCTATTGTGGATTGCCTTACCATCCATGATTCCAGTCTTTCCGGATGGGGAGGGTCTTGTTCGTAAACTGTGTATAAAAGACTGACCTGTTCCTGTGCCTGGTAGATACCTTGAATGTCACCCACCCAGGCCAGGAGATAGTCGTAAGCATAAGGGATTACCGGAGGTACGTAAACGTCCACGTTAAACTGGCTTCCATTTGAGTCTTGAAGCAGCCACTGAATTGCTTGTTTCTGATTACCCAAGGAAACATGGGTTGGGCCATCAACTCCTGAAGAAAGTGAGGCGACTGCGAGAGGAAAGTTTGTTTTGATAAAGGTGATAATAAAGACCAGAGCGAATATCTTTCCTGAAATTCTTGAGATATTGACACCGATTACAATTGCTGTCAGTAAAATAAAAACGGGGAAATTTCCTGAAAGATGATAGTCGTAAATATTGCCGTGGTTTCCCTGGAAAAAAAGCAAGGGAACGAGTTGGGAGAAGAGAATTATAAGCAGGATTGTAGTCAATGGCGATCTCCATTTTCTAAACGTGATCAGCGCATAGATGATAATGGCTGGTAAACCCAGGATGATAATTCTGTCCTGATAGGTGAAAATTTTGTTTCCGAAGGAGTATTCGAAAAGGCGAATTCTTTGAAGGAACAGAGAGGGTGAGTAACCAGAGAAACTTTTACTTAAAGTTAATTCCCGACGCAGACTTTTGCTCATAACAAAGTCGTGCCTTAGTTCAAAAAGTGTTTGGGGAAGCAACGAGCTTAAGAAAATGAATATTGCCACTGCGGCAGTTTTGACTGGGGGTCTGTTTTGCCATTGCCAGGAAAGAAATACCAGAACGGCTGGGATAAAAAATATTGCAGAGGCGACTTCGAATTGGAGCGAAAATCCGATGGCTACTGCTACAAGCAGCCAATATTTTGAGGCTCCCTTTGTTATTTTGTAGAGGGAGTAAATCAAGAGACTGCTTCCAAGCATAACCGGGGGAGGGTTACTGAGCCATCGGTTGAGCCAAAATATCGGTTGGGAGAATGAATAAATGAAAGCTGCTAAAAATCCTGTAAAAACGCTTACTTTCTTCCCCAGTCTAAAAAGCAGGTAAATAACCGGAAGGTGGAGTGCACTCAAAAACATTGCTGGGGCCACAGGATTTCCTTTCCCGAGGGAATAGAAAGGGGCGAGAAGATAGTAAAGCGTCGGGCCAAGAAATATCCCATCCAGCCCGGTTACTGGGCCGACAAGGAAAAATTTTCTCTCGGTGAAAAGTTTTCTTATTACCATTGCGTCTCTGCCTTGGTCGTAGTAAAAACCCAGTAAATCTCCCAATCTATACCAGCGGACGAATAGACCTCCCGCTAGCATTATTGCTAGGATTATATTTTGGACAATAATTTTTCTGTTTTTTGAAATAGGTCTCATGGATATTTTTGCGGGTGGGTTAATCGAAAAAGTTTAGTTCCCCAGGGAAAACGCCATTCATTTTTGATTTCGGCCCAGCCGAAATTTGCTATCTCTGCCGAAGGATGGTTAATGGGATTACATACCGGGTCTTCGCAAATAACAAAAAGTTGATCTGTTATTTTGTCTTCTACCTTTAGAACTGGTGATTTTGATAGCATAAAAAAATAACGGTATCCTGCGTCGTAGTTTCTTTTGGAAATGAGAGCTAGATTAAACGGACGGTTGTCGGCAATATTGGCGATAAACCTGGTTACCGCTTCGGTGCGGGATAACTGAAGATTTGGTGTCGGCCTTAAGGGACTATGAAAGAGATTTTGATATAAAAGAAATATAACTAATAAAACCCCCATACCTTGGGTAAGCTTAATGTTGAAGAATTCTTTAATTCCAAGTGAAGTTACGATGAACGGAAGGGGGAAAATAAAGCCGTAGTAATGGTGATATATTGTCTGTTTGTAGAGCCCTAATCCAACTAATCCTGATATTAACCATGTCGCGATAAAGATAGATTGTCTTCTGGAGAATTCTCTTTTTATAGATATTGCAAGAGTCGCCAATAACAGTAACGGGAGGACTTTTGACACCAGCGGTAGGTTGGTTGTTATCAAACTATTTATAAGTTCTTGACTGATTGGCCAAATTTTTGGGATTGCTTTGTAGGCTTTTAGGTTGACTGTTTCCTGTCGAACTGTGAAAAAAGCTTTTATGGATTTGGAA
>Ga0209542_10006383_pt1 | contig 22974 bp, 32 predicted proteins | sample RifCSPhighO2_01_FD_184028 | JGI IMG/M metagenome (GOLD analysis project Ga0209542, IMG submission 184028) | Soil microbial communities from Rifle, Colorado - Rifle CSP2_plank highO2_0.1 (SPAdes) (version 2) | ecosystem: Environmental > Terrestrial > Deep subsurface > Rock core/Sediment ... | reverse complement strand
CGGAGGGAATTGAACCCCCTTCTCCTGGGCTGGAGCCAGGTATAATACCAGTATACTACGCACCCTTGCGAAAACTAAGAAATATTTCTTTTAATGCTTTTCTGTTAAATTTTTATACTTTATTTCACATTTATAAAAATGAGCAAAAAACAAAATATTGACTTTGAGCAAATATTAAAAAATGTAGGGTTCAACATTTTGTTTGCCTTTCTTACAATGTTAGTAGTGATAAATTTTTATCAAGATATTCTTTTAGAAACCGTCCTGCTGGTTATCATTGCCATATTTGGGTTGATGAAGTGGAAATCCAAGATTACTTTAGCCATATTCGCTGTTGGAGGGATTATCGGAACATTCTCCGAGATTATAGCGGTTAATTATGGAGTTTGGAACTATATGATTAGCAATTTCATAAACGTGCCTGTTTGGTTGTTTATTCTTTGGGGCAATGCTTCGGCATTCATTTATCAAACGGCCTTGGAAATTAAAAAACTTGGAATAAAAAAATGAAATCCGTTGTTTTGGACACGAGCTTTATTCTCACCTGTACAAGACAGAAAATTGATTTCTTTGAAAAAATTGAATTTTTGGGAATGAAAATTCTTGTACCTCTACAAGTGGTAAAAGAACTTGAAGGAGTAATAAACTCAAAACAAAAACTTCGCTTTCGCGAAGAAGCAAAACTTGCGCTTGATGTTCTGGAAAAAGAAAAAAACAATTTCAGAAAAATTGATTTGAAAACAAAAAATGCCGACTTGGGAATAATAAAGTATTCAAAATCGCATCCGGAAATTATTGTAGCCACATTGGACAGGGAGATAAAACGAAGAGCTCACGTTAAGAAAATGTTCATAAGAGGAAAGAAGCAGTTGGATATTCTTTGAAAATTACCGAAATTGTTATAAACTTTAATCTTTGATTTTTTTTGATGGGCACAGAATTAGAAAGAAAAATTTATCCTTTTGTAAACGGAGGAGAAAAAACATTGGATGAATTGACAACAGTAAAATTTCCCATGGAGGTTAATGCCTCTGAAGCGTATAAAGTCCTAAAATTAATTCAAAGATCAATTGGCGGTTGCCGAATTCACGGAAATTTCAGCGGATTTTACAACATGTCTGACGAAAGTGAAGAAAATTATCATGCCCAAATAAGCGGAATGATAAGCCAATTTTATGACAAAGTTATTATTACTGCAGTATTCTCTCTTATACGATCGGAAACTAAAGAAGGAAATTTCTCGGGATTAAGGTTTGACACGTCACCAGGTTATGACCTCAGCGAAATATCCGAAGAAGACATTAATTTTTATGACAGAATTCAAAAAGTAGTTGAGGCCAACTTCAAAAATTTGGATGATCTTATGACAGATGCAATAATAATATAACCAAAAACCTTTTTAAACCGATTTCCACTATTTTTTATACTTTAAAATGTTTTACATAAATAATGTTGAGGACTATGTAAGAGTCGAGCCAAAATTATTTGGAATCCCTACCCAAGAGGCGGTTGACGCGCAGCTTCGGGAAATTTATTCAAATTACTATGACAAGGAATTCGGAAAAGTGCTGTCTGTCGTCGAAGTTTTAGACGTGGGAGACGGGGTAATAATCCCTGGAGATGGTGCGGCTTATTATAGCTCAAAATTCAAATTGCTTACATGGAAACCCGAGATAAACGAATTGGTTTTCGGAGAAATCTCGGAGATCACAAATTTTGGAGCATTCATAGAACTATATTCAATGCGCGGAATGATTCATATAAGCCAGACCATGACAGATTTCGTAAGCTTCAGCAAGACAAATCTTCTTGTGGGCAAAGCTTCAAAAAGAAGTTTGAAGAAAGGAGACTTATGCATTGCGAGAATTGTTGCAATCTCGCATAAGGGAGATAATCCAAAAATCGGCTTAACGATGAGACAACCAGGATTGGGAAAAATTGAATGGCTGAAAGAAGACAAAGTAAAAAAAGAAAGAGATGCTCAAAAAGCACTCAAAACAGAATCAAGAGCTGTTTCGGGAAAGAAAAACAAGGAGAAAAAATAATGGGGGAAAATTTGGAAATTAAAACAGGAGAAATAAACTTTAGCAGAGTCATCGCAGAAGAAATTGAAAGAACGAAATTAATTACTGATGAAACAAGGCGTAATGAAATGAAAAGAGTAATCGGTGCATATGTTAACTTGATGTTATATGAAAAAAATAATGGGGTGAGAAAATTATATTAAAATGGCAAAACCAAAAGCATGCAGAAATTGCAACAGAGTATATGAAGGGGAAAAATGTCCTGATTGTGGTTCTGAAGATTACACGGAAAATTTCAAGGGACGTATTGTACTTATGAATCCTGAAAAATCAGAAATAGCCGGAAGATTAAAATTAAAGGAAAAGGGAAATTTTGCCCTTAAAACAAGATGACAGAGATCAAGATTGTTCAGGAAATAAAAAATCCACTTTTCAAGAGGAAAGAAGTTATTTTTCAAATTGAATCAAATATCACGCCGAGCCGTGCAGATATCAGCGAGTTGATTTCAAAAAAATTTTCAACAGACGAAAACAAAGTAAAGATAAAAAGAATAATTGGAAAATTTGGTTCCAAAATCTTCAGCATAAGCGCGTTTCTTTATGATTCAAAAGAAGAAAAAGACGCGCTTGAAAGAAAAAAGAAAAAAGAGCTGGATTTGGAAAAAAAGAATTCGGAGAAAGCTGTTCTTGAGGAGTCATTGGAAAAAAACATTGAAGAAGAAATTAAATCGGAAGAGAAAAAAGAGTAATGGAAGCAGATATAACGATTGAAGTTAATCTAAAAAGCATAGAAGAGCTAACATTAAAAGTTGAGGAAGAGTCGTTAAGATTTTTAAGAGAAATAGGACATAAAAACCCCATACAAGTTAGAGGAGTTGAATTAATTGATTATGAAAAACAACCTGGCTCTAAAAGAGGACAATATGAATTTGAAGCGGATGGAATGAAATTAAATTTAGCATATGTGATAAACAAAGGTAGATGTTTTTACAGCACGCTTCCTTTTAATGAAAGTTACTGATAAACAAAAATGGTAAAAAAAATTGTAAAAAAAGGAAAAAAACCCCACAAGAACAAGCCCACTAGCAAGAAATATTCAAAATATAAGATCTCCGGTAACAGTGTTACTCGCGACAGTTTCTGTCCTCGCTGCGGTCCGGGAGTTTTTCTCATGAAGTCAAGCAACAGAAGCTATTGCGGAAAATGCCATTACTCTGAATTCAAAAAGAAAGATTAATTTTTCTCTCTTACTAATATAACTGAATAATCTTTGAGAACTTCTTTTTCTAAATTTACAGCTTTGTTTCTTACACGACATACAAATCCTTGATTCCTGAAATGACGAAGATTTTCACTAAGATCTTCTGAGGAACAATTTGCACCAAGAGAGAATCCTTCTTTATAATCATCAGGATAAATCTCTTTGTATATTAAATCAAAATTTTCCTTTACCATGTCAGAGGTGGATTTTCTTTTTGAGGAAGGTTTTACGTATGAGGTTTTTAGTTTAGGACCTGAGAAATTCATATAAATCGGTTCCACATCATCGGATTCGTATCCCATTTGTGGGATTTGGTGATTTGTTCAAAATGTCTTGTATAAAGATACTCACAGTTTGATATAATTACTAGTAAAGAATTCCGTGCTCTATTTGCCCTACGTTAAATCTAAGAATAATTTAGATTAACATACACCCAACGGTAATAATACAAAATTTGGTTTTATTATTAATTCTCTTCGATACGCGAGATTAACGAGTGCAAATGATTTTGAGAAATCTTGAAAATAATGCGTGGACGCAAACACTATTCAATGCTAACGAACTCCACGACTTTTTATTAAATATGTTTTGTTTTTAATCTGCTAACTTGTAGCCATGTCTTTCCAACTCTATTATGCTGTTCTTTTTTCTTTCTTCAGGAGTTATGTCGTGTTTTGCCACCATAAGCTTAATTTGAAGAGCATCAAAAGTGTCAGTCGTGCCATAATTTCTTATTGAGTCTACCAACGTGTGAAGATAATTCTTGATATCTTCAGGAGTTTTTCCCTGCCCCCTTCTCTCTTTGAAGTATCTTATGGAGTCTTCAATAATATCTTCTTCTTTTTCATCATCAAGATAATACATCACAGCGAGCCTGTGGAAATACCTCTTATCCTCAAGAAGAGACCCGAACCTTTCAGATATTTCTCTTTTCCTTTGCTTTTCTTCAAGATATTTAAGAACTTTCCTGCCTTGTTTAATCACTTTTTCAAGTATCATTTTCTTTTTCTAGTTAACATTGCCTTCATGTTAGAATCTTCTTTTCCATTAGCCCAAAAAGCCCTTTCTTCAACAAAAACTTCTAATCCTTGGCTTTCATACTCTCTCCTGTAAAATTCAACTTCATCTAGTTCACAGTTTGTCTCAAATTTGTATCCTTCAGAAATTCTTTCCGAATAAACTTCATCTCTTTTATCATTTCCTCTAAAATCCAAATCTCCAAGATTATAATCAGGAATTTTATTACTTATTCTCTCATTTTTTATTACTTCTGGTATCAAACGAGGAGTCATGTTCTTTTCTTCTGCCATTATCAACAAACTACCCAAATCTTTTCTCCTTACAGGGAGTCCAAAAGAATAACCCTTGTTATCCATAGCCAAATTTACAAGTGCTTCTACACCCTTTTCATTCATTAATCTCTCTGTCAAATCTCCAGCAAACCATCCCGGCATGTAATGCAGATATTTTTCTGATCCTCCAGTATCAACAATTTCTATATCATATCCTCTAAATCTCTTGTACTCATCTACAGAACCAGGAAATAAAATTAATTCATCTATCTTCTTCCTTCCTTTTGTTTTTTCATCAGTTTTCATTTTTTCTCTTATCATCATCAAACCCGAGAGGAGGGTTCAAGCCGCTAAAATTAGTTGACTTGAAGCTCCCCTGGGAAAAAGAGGTGATATTATTCCTATGATGCAATACTATATAAATCTTTCGGTATTGTTACCCTTAAAGAATGACAAGAAGTGAGTTATTATTTAGTGGTATCTTGTTTTTACCACTATGGCAAACCACTCTAACAAAACTATAAAAATCAGCTTTATTTAACTATTTTGTGGAAAGCACAACTGAAGTAAACGGGAAACAGGAAGAGATTCATGACCTTCTTTTCGGAAAAGAGTTTGATTGGCACGAAATAATTACAGATTTAATCAATACAGAGCAACTGAATCCCTGGGACATTGACCTAATCTTGCTTACCAACAAATATCTTGAAAAAATGCAGGAACTTGAGGAGGCAAATTACTTTGTTTCCAGCAAGGTTCTATTGGCCGCCGCATTTCTTCTTAGAATCAAATCAGAGATTCTCCTGAACAAATACATAAAAAGCATAGATGAAATTCTTTTTCCGGAACTTTCTACCGAAAAAGAACAGAAAGAAATCGAAAAAATAGAAATTGATGATGACATACCGGATTTACTTCCAAAAAGCCCCATGCCTCGCTTCAAGAAAGTCACTCTTCATGATTTGATGGAATCGCTGAACAAGGCAATAATAACAGAAAATCGAAGGATAAAGAAAGAGATAACAAAAAGCAACGTTATAAGGGATACAGAATTCCTTCTTCCAAAAAAAAGATATCACATAACAGACAAGATAAACGAAATTTACGAAAAAATTTTTAAGATGATAATGGATGAAAACACAGAGGAAATTTTATTCAGCAAACTTGCATCTCCAGACAAAGAGGAAAAAATAATCTGCTTTCTTTCGCTATTGCATCTTGAGAATCACAGGAAAGTATCTCTAAATCAAAAAGAGCATTTCGGCGAGATTTATATTGGCTTGAGGAAAAAACATTAATTTTAGCTAGTGAGCATCAAACCGAGGAGTGTCAATATCAAGAGAACCATATATGGCATTTCTAAAATCTGAAATTTTTTCTGGGTTCTCTGCTACTTCATTTGCAGCTTCTGAAATTTTAACGGCCATTTCCAGTGTTGAACAAAGAACAATATCATCGGCAAAACCAAACAATTTTGTTAGTCCTTCTTCATTAACATAAGGGCGGATTTCATAACCCTCTCCACGAGATATTTTCATTTAAAAGTATTATCGTGGTAGATTAACCAATCACCAAATTCTTAATCAGATATCCTGTGGCAAACGCAAGTGCCGCGGCAATTCCTCCTATCAATATTGTATGTACAGAAGATTTTATCTCGTTTTTTTGCGAGATTTTTCCCTTGACCCATCCAACACATCCCAATGCAATTAAAGTCAGCAAAATTGAATAATAAAACTGATTTTTAATTGTCAGAGGATTATTTGTAACGAGGGCCATCACGAATGAAAAAAGTGGGATGAATCCTATCGCGCAGAATGAGGCAAATGTTGCAAGGGCGGATTTCACGGCGTTTGCCCTCTTGCCTTGAACATCATTTCTGGATTTTACAGAGAGATAATTTGAAACAGCCATGGAAAACCCGTCTGCAATAAGATTTGCAAATCCAAGGATGAGGACAATTGAAGCACTCAATGAAGCTCCAAGAACTCCTGAAACGACTGCAAAAGTAGTGACAGCTCCGTCAATCCCACCGTAAACAAATTCGGGAAGATATTTACGTTCAAAACTCTTCTTCATGAATCGAAAAAGACAGGAGATGTATTTAAATTTTTAGAAAAAAGGTTTATGCAATTACAAATTAAAAACTTTTATATAATAAATTAAATTTCTCAAAATATGAAACTCGGCGTTTTGTTTTCCGGAGGAAAGGACTCGACTTTTGCAACTTTCTTGGCCAAAGAGTATGGGCATGATGTTTCTTGTTTAATTTCTATTATTTCTCAAAATAAAGAAAGTTTTATGTTTCACACTCCAAACATTGAAAAGACGAAAGTCCAAGCAGAATCAATGAATATCCCATTAATTGTAAAAAAAACGGAGGGGAAGAAAGAAATCGAGCTTAAAGATTTAAAAAGTGCTATTCTTGAAGCAAAGAAAAAATACAAAATTGAAGGGATTGTGACTGGCGCTGTGGAAAGTGTTTATCAAAGTTCGCGCGTGCAGAAGATTTGCAATGAGTTGAATTTGGAATGCTTTAATCCGTTATGGCAAAAACCCCAATTTGAACTGTTGGAAGATTTAATCAAGAAAAAGTTTGAGGTCATTGTCGCAGGGGTTTTTGCATATCCTCTCGACGGAAAATGGCTCGGGAGAAAAATTGACAAAAATTTCATCAATGAAATGAGAATTTTAAATGAAAAATACAAAATCTCGCCGGCGGGCGAGGGGGGAGAATTCGAGACGTTTGTTCTTAATGCTCCGGGATTATTTAAGAAGAAATTAAGAATAAAAGACAAAGAAATCCTTGGAGAGAAAAATTCGTGGAGAATGGAGTTAAGCATAGAATGATCCTCATAATATCAATATGCAAAGAAAAGTTGCATGAACTGGAATTTGTCAAGCCAATTGAAGACATCCTGAAAAATAATAACGCGAAATTTGCGACGAAACATTATTCAAAAATTTCCAAAGCTGATTTGCAAAGAGCAGACAAAATAATAATTTGCGGAACTTCTCTTAAAGATTTTGAATATTGCTCATCATGGACAGAATTAAATAAATTTTTATGGATAAGGGATTTTGAAAAACCCATTTTTGGTATCTGTGGTGGTATGCAAGCTGTTGTAAAAGTTTTTGACGGAGAAATATGGGCAAGTGGGAAGAATATAGACAATAGAGTAGAGATAGGATTAACATCAATAAAATTTGAAAGAGAATTTTTAGGAGTTAACGGAAATATCTGGGGATATTCATTACACAAGTTAGGAGTCAGAAAAATAAGGAAAAATTTTGAAGTTGCAGCTACTTCAAACAAAGGCATTCAGGCAATAAAACACAAAACAAAACAAATTTACGCCGTATTGTTTCACCCAGAAGTCAGAAACAAAGAAATTGTCGAGAAATTTATTAAATTATCTTAAACTCTCCAGAAACCAAAATCCTTTCTCCCTTAAACCGTGACCTGCAATCATCCCTGAACCAAGTCCCATCAATACTGGAAGATAATAAAATAATGAGAGTATCACCAGAAGATATCCAAGAATATTGTGATGAATTCTCTTCTTTCCGATATGAAATCCCTTTGACCCATCATTGTAGATAATGTCCGACGCATTTGCCAGTATAGTGTCCAAACAATAACCTATAAGAAAGCTTATTATGAAAATTAAAAAAATTTCTAAGAGCATTTAAATTTTCAAAGAACTCTCCTTTCCTGTTTTCATGTTTTTGACCTTGAATCTCTTTGAGTTTACTTCTTTTTCACCAACGAAAATAACATTGCTTATAGAATAAGAATTTGCATACTCCAAAGCCTTGCTTGGCTTTCCATAATAAACTGTGCAAGATAAATTTTTCGCCCGGAGTTTTTGTGAGAGATTTATTGACTCTTTATCTTGGTTTAATGAAACTATCAAAAAACGCTCCTTTTTGTTTTCCAATTTTGTCAGGGAAGAAATTCTTTCAAGACCAAAGGAAATTCCCGTGGATTGTATTCCGTTGAATACGTAACTCCCGCCGGCAATCCCATTTGTTTCAAAAACACTTCCACTGTAATAACTTAAACCTCTAATAAGACTAGGATCAAAAACTACATTGATGTCGTACAATGAGCAAAATTTCATTAATTCCTCAATCTCCGCGTAAGATTCATATTTCTTGAAGAAAGATGATGGTTTTTTTATTATATCAACAATTTTCTCGGCATTATATTTTTTCAAATTTTTCCTGACCGAATCCTCACCTATTTTTTCAAGCTTGTCGATTTCCCTCATGACTCCTTCCCTGTTTTTTATTTTTTGCTCTTCAAGAATTTCATTCATTAACTTTCTGTTGTTAAATCGCATTGGATTTTTTATTCCAAGATTTTTCATTATCTCAAACGCAATGGAGAGAACTTCCGCTTCATCTTTTACCGTTGAGCCAATCACATCCACGTCGCATTGAGTGAACTGCCTGAACCTGTTTGATGAAACCGGCTCGTCCCGAAAAACTTCCCCTATTTGGTATCTTTTGTATGGAAGCTTTTTGTTTTGCATCAATCTTTTTAGTTGAAATGTAAATTCATATCTTAACGCAAGGTTTCTTTTTCCCTTGTCTTTCAGTTTGAAAATATCGCTTACTGCCTCGTCTTTTTCATTTTCACCGCGGACAAATTCTTCATACTCAATTATTGGTGTTTCTGCCGGCTGAAAGCCGTATTTTTCAAAAGTCTCAACTAAGATCTTCCTTATTTCCGCTCTTTTTTGAGCTTCTTCTTCTGTAAAGTCATTAAATCCTTTTACGCGTTCGGTTTTCATTTTTCTTTTATGATTCCTTTATTTAATAATTATTTGGAAGAGAGGGAAGAAAATCCCCCACTTCCAAGATTTAATTCCAAACTGCAAACTTTCTGTCTGCAAGCCTTAACCTCGTCGGAAATGTTGATACCTCCTGAACGAGGTCCGTATGTTTCCATACTTTCCTGAACTGCAAGATAATTGCAGTTTATACACTCCGGGTAAGGAAATGCTGTTTTCATTTTAAACTCCTGTCAACTCAAATTTAGATGGTTGACCAAGATAAATTTCGAAGATGAATAAAACCAAGACTTTCGTCTGCTTTATCCAAACCCCCGATTAAATTATATTTTTTAGAAAAAAAGTTACAACTACTAAAACTATTTCCGATGATGAAAACAACTCCAAGTTTTAGTTGTCATGTTAATTTTAATAAAAAGACATTTTTAAATTTTTCTGAAGGCACAAGAAGTAACTAAACCAAGGGGTTTTGGGTTAGATCAATATCCTAAAAAATTCTGTTTATGTCCCTCAAAAGGTGGCACGACTCTAAACAAAGTTCTAGGTTCTCCTTGTATGATATACAGATCTGTATTTAATAAATGTCCACCTCTTAACTTTTCCTTTTCATCTCTTCTGGTAATTTGAATTGTCATTCCACTTAAAGTATTATCTTTACTGGTGCTAACCACAGCACCACTAGTAAAAATTCCGTATTCAAATTTCTCGTTTAGTTCTAACGAATCTGTTATAAAAGAGGGAACTACGGAAATGTTTACAGAGTTAATTGATTGATCTTGAAAGTGTTGAGAGAATTGTCTTACTTGATTGTCATCAAGCTTTTTTATTTCTTGAAGTTTCATACTTTTAAGACATTATACAGATATTTAAATTTTGTTTAAAAAAATAAAGGGCGGAAGGGGAGAATCGAACTCCCGTTTCTCGGACCACAACCGAACGTTCTAGCCACTGAACTACAACCGCCAAAAAGGAAACCGTGTTTCCAAGACAACTAAAAATTTTCAATATAAAAAACTTTTTGATAAAGAATTAATCAAAAGAAAGAGGGTTTGGTTTGATGGAATTCAAAAGCCATCTTCTATAAGCATCTTGAACCAACAAGTCTTTATCATGTTTCATGTAAGGATTAATCAATGAACCATCTTCACGGCAATAATGCCCTGTGTTTTTCATTGCGTGAAAAACGTGGATATCTGGAAGTTTACCGCCAAAATGTTTCTCTAAATTGGAAATTGCATTTATGTCTCCATGCCCTTGAGGTATGACAAGACCACTTGGATGAATTCTAAGAGAATGAGCCGTCTCCCTAAACATGCGTTGAAAATTATACAAGCAAATATCACTGCCTAAGATTTCATCAGCAATAGTTATTACATAGTCAATATCGTGATGCTCTCCACGATATCTTGAAGAAGAACCTATGGGGCATATAACTATTAGGTGATACTTCGGTTTTTTGGTTTCTATCTCGTGTTTTAAACTTTCAAAAACTTCTTGATCCATAAAATTTTGGAGAATAAATGATTTATAAGTATTATGCAAATAAAACACAAAGTTGAATGACCAAAATAATAAAATTTATAAATGAATTAATTACTATTAAGTGATGGCAAATTATAAAGAAGGGCAATTTGAATCCGATCCTGAAAAGGCAAAGTCAAGAGGGGCTTTCAGGACAAGTATAGAAAGAACTTTCACGGGAAAAGAAAGAGAAGATGGAAAAGTTTTATTCCTAACTGGAGATAGTTTGGCTGAGTATAAGCAAGTTTACTCGCCATCGGGATTTCGGCCGCAAAATGTTTACGGTGTTGAAAGAGATAGAGACACATATCAAAGGGCATTTCAACAGAACGCACAACTTCCACCGGAAAAGAGAATAAATTTGTATCATGGAAGCGTGGAAGATTTTTTTAATAAAAACCCTAGAAAAAGGTTTGATGTTGTAAATCTGGATTTTAATCAGAATTACGGCACAGAAATGTCCAATTGCTTTAATGCAGTTTTTGGACTATCTGATAAAAGTCTTATATCAGTAGGAATGACTGCAAAAAGAGAATCTCCATTGACTAAAAAGAAAATGGGAGTTATCACCCTTTTAGGAATGCCATTGATATTGGAGAATATAAGTGAAGGCAAAATCAAAAGAATGTCTTATTTAAATAAAGAGGAAGCTGATTATTTTCTTGGAGAATTATTTAGTGTCAGTAAGGACATTGGATTAGATTCAAGAGAGTTGCTAGAATTAACTAGATATGGTTCATTTGTTGAAATTATGTTGAGGGCAAAATTCCCTGTGTTATTTATTCATAAACCATTAAAAAGATTAAAGGAAGAAGGAAAATTAGAAGAAATAGTCTGTCAGGAGAAAGATGAATTCTTAACCACTCTTTTTGATGCATCAAAAAATTATGAATCCAATGTTCTTGATATCTTAAGAGAGGTTTACAGGGGGGAAAATTTCCAAGATAATGAAACCATTATGCTGGATAATCTCAAAAAAATATATTTTGAGTTTGGAGAAATTCTTTCTGAAGCGGGCAGGCATCTGAATTTAGAAAAATATCCTTCAAATTTAATTAATATCTTAAGAAAACATGTTTCATTTAATGAAGAAATTGTAAAAAAAATAGGTCCGTTCAATATGTCAATCATGGCCGAATATATGGTGTCAAAAAAGATTACAGGTTATGAAACAAACAGATATGTAAGCGCAAGCGGTAATCCCATGATAAATCAAATGTTTTGGTTGGATTCTTTAAAAGAAAATGCTGATAAGATTATGGAAGGATATGAAAGATTTTTAAAAGAAGTATCAAATACAAATTTTCCTCGCGGTTTTTTGGAAAAAATAACTAAAGATTCGGATTTCGCCTTTTTCTTTAATCTGGATAAAATGCCAAAGAAGGTATTGCAGGGTTTTAGGGGAGGACAAAGAATAATAAATTCAATGAACTATCTTAATAGAGAATTTTACAATTTTCAAATGCGCGAGAGGGAAATAGAATTTATGAGGCCTGGTTTTGTTGATTTTAAAAATGAGCTGCTGGATAAAATTCGAGAAATGAAACAGAAAATTGAAGCATCTGAAGGTTCTTCTAAAAAGCAAATACATGTAGAGATTCCAAAATCAACTGAATCTCCAGAACCAATACAAATTGACACTTCTAAAATTTGGCAAATGCACATATCGGGAAAATCTCTTGAGGAGATTCATGAAAGTGATATTGGACAAGGATTTAGTGTGAATAATTTAAGAAAAATTTGTCGAGAAATTCCAGATGAAGAAAAAGAAGCAATAAGAGAATTGCACAGAAACGGATCGTCTCCTAAAGAGATATATGAAGTGATGTATTCACAAACATTGATTACTCAGCCCCAAATTTCAGCTGTTTGTGCGTGGAACAAGATAAGAGACAACAAAAAATCTGATTAGATAGAGTAAGTTGCCACAGGTGAAGAGCACAACTTCTCGTTTCCTTCTGAATCAATGAAGTACACAGTAAGGTCAACCTTGTTTGTCTTTGTAATTCCTGTTGAAATGCTGTTTATTGTTTTTGTTTCCAGTGCAGTTAGATTTCCAGAGTAATCATGCACAAAAGTTTCCGTTGCCGATGAGTTCGTGAATACCAGTTTTATTCCTCCGATATCATTTCCTCCAGGACTTCTTGTAAATGTCACGCTACAAACATCATTGCTTGTTCCAGAGCATGAAAATTTTGTCACCTTTATATTTACATCAAGACACTCTTTTCCGACGGTGATTTGTTCTGTTCCTTCCCCGATGAATCCACGGAGAACAACCCACAAAATAGTTATTATGCCCAGAACAATGATAACCATAATCAATGTTATAATAATCTCGGAGATACCTCTTTTGTTCATGTTCATTTAACGAATAAATAGCCAATGTTTAAAAATATTTCTACCTGTTAAATGAATCCAAAAGAGTAAAATACTCTTTTCTGTCCATGACTTTGTCATTTTCAGACAACCCAATGTGTTCTGCAAATTTCCAGAATGCGCTCGGCTTGTATCCTTGCTTCATTAACGAGGCAATTGTTGGAAGATTTTTGTCAGCCCACCCAGAATATTTTCCTTTGGAGATTTCCTCTCTGAATTTTGTTGTTGAAAGTTCCATGTCGTTGAATTTGAATCTGCCAAGAAAAAATGTCCATGGAAATTTTTTCCCCAATACCTCAAACATCATTTCCTGTCTTTTTGCATTGTCTAGGTGGTCTTTTCCGCGAATTACGTGCGTGACTTTTGTTTCAATGTCATCAACTGTTACTGCAAAGTTCATTAATGGCCAAACTCTGTACTTGCTCTTTTGCAGAGGATGATTTTCCGTGTTTATTCTTGCCAAAGGAAAATCTCTCATTGCAGGATTTGGGTCTTTCATTCCTTTTTTGGATTTAAATCTCAAGACAGCTTCTCCTTGTAAAAAGCCTTTTTTGGATTTGTCGAGCATTTTTTTCCATCTAGACATATTTTCAATTGCCGAAATATTTCGGCACGGACAATCTTCTTTTTCTTCTGAATATTTTCTAAAATCTTCAGCGAGGCATGTGCAAACGTAAACTGCATTTTTTTTAATGAGCTTTTCGGCGTATTTGTAGTATATTTCCATTCTATAAGATTGAATCATTATCTCGGCATTGTTTTCAAAAAGCCAGTTTGCCTCTGACTCAATCATCTTGTATGATTTTGGGAAAATATTCTCGGGATTTGTGTCCTCTATGCGAACATAAAATTTCCCGCCGTATTTTTTTACATAGAGATACGAAATGCTTGATGTCATTGCATGTCCTATATGGAGGGGTCCTGATGCCGACGGCGCAAATCTCATTATAACTCCTTTCTTTCCAACTCCAGGGAGTTCCGACAATCCTTCCCTGTGGGGGCGTTCACCAACCAGATCCTTCAATTTCTCAAATTCTTTTTCCTGTTCATCAAATTTAAGAGAATTAACTTCATTAACAATCTTTGATATTTCTCCCGAATATTTAGGGATGTCAGATTTTTTTAGTCCCTCGTTGAACAAAGATGAAATTACATTTCCTGCCTTCGCTTTTCCGTCGTGAGCAAGTGCATTTTTTAGGGCATAGGCACGTGCAAGTTTTTGAAGATTTTTCATAACATGAAAAAAGAAAAAGGATTAATAAATTATTCTAAATCTTTAAACATCTTGCGATAAACATCATGGCTATGTTTTCTGAAATTCTTAAAATATCCAGTGTACCATTGAACAAGCGATGCTCCGATATCTAATGAATTTTCAACATTGGACATAAATCTGATACCTCCTGTCCTGATGATGTGAAATTCCTGTTTTGGAGGATTGGACTTTAGGTGTTCAGATGCTTTACAAACCAGGTCAAAAGATTTTTCCAACAGAGGGTCGCCACTTACTCCTCCGCCAAAAGTTTTTGTGAAATAATCGTAAGTTTCTCTTTCAAAAACATTTATGGAGTCCTTAATCGTTTTATAATCAGTGGAAGTGTTCCCAAAATTCACTCCGTCATAACCTAATTCAAAAAGCAAGTCCATGACTTGCGGAACATGAATTAAATTTGTATCATTTGACAGTTTTACGATAACTGGCAAACGCCTCTTCCTCTTATTAAGAAAATTTTGCCGGACATATTTTAATCTGTTTTCCAAATCGCTTCCTTCAGGAATTTTTGAGTGTGTATTTGGACAGCTCTCATTTATCTCCAAAAAATCAACACCTGCCTCCCCATACAACCTCATGGATTTTACTAAATATTCCAATCTGATTCCGGCCATTTGTTCTTCAGTGATGTCGGATTTGTTTTTTAATTTCCCATTTCTTATTAGGTCTTCTGCTTCAGGTGCTGCGACGCTCCAGCCGACAGGAATTTTTAAGGTGTCCTTTATGAATCTCGCCTGTCTGGAATTTGCTTCATCTCCATAATTATTCAGTCCAAGTTTGTTTATTGCAGCTTCGGATTTTGGGAGCATGACTACAGGCAGGTGTATATCTTCTTCAGTATTTCCTTCTCTCGGAAAGTATGTTCCTGTTCCTCCAAGATAAAATCCTGCTCCTTGCATCTCAATCATTTTTGAGCATTCGCCATTCTTGAACATTCCGGCAGCATTTCCTATGGGTGTTCTGAATTTCAAATTCCAAAGAGTAGTCTCCAAAGTTTTTGGAGGAACATAAGGTTCAGAGGGGATTTCATCTTTCAGCGCCTCAAGAAATTTTATTCTTCCTGAAGAGTGTATCCTCACAATACTTTTGGGCAAAAGTAAATGCATAAGTGGTCTAGAAATTCTTTCAATTCGTGAGAGGGTGTGCGTTTTCATTTTATCACCAGTTTAAATCTTCTGAGAAATGTCCGTAAGGATCAAATGGATAATCTTTCCTTCTGTCAAATATTTTCTTTTTTGTTTTAGGGATGTCAATGCCAAATCTTTGGACAACATTTGAATGTGTTAATTTGATTACCTCAGCGTCGGAAAACTCATTCTTCCTTAATATTTCATCAAACAAAGGCCACCATGCAAGTCCAGGAATGCCAGACATCCATGGCTTTTTTATTTTTTCATCCAAGGTGTGCGGTGCATGGTCTGTTTCTATCCAATCAATTTTTCCTTCCCTTAAAAAATTGAAAATTTTTTCTTTTGATTCTGGACTTCTTAATGGAGGATTCATTTTCCACAAAACCCCTTCATGACCCTTCATCTGTCTCCAATCGTATATGAAATGATGCGGACAAATTCCTGATGAAATGTTGGTTCCTTCTTGTTTTGCCTGATAAACTAATTCAACAGCGCCCGGTGAAGAAATATGTGCGACATGAAGTTTCCCGGGAAATTTGTATTCTCGCGAAAAACTTATTTGATCAATGACAGAAAAAATCTCTGCTTCTTCCGGTTGCGCGTGGCAATGACTTATTGCATTAACAGGATTAAACCATTCTCTATTTATGTTTGACTCATCCTCACAATGAACTGCAAGAAATCCATCGTAACCTTCTTTTGCAAGAGTTTCATAAACAATTCTTTGACTTTCTTCACTTACAACTCCCAAATCACCCACAGAATGTCCTGCATAAAGTTTCATTCCAACAACACGCGGAAAAAATTCCCTGTAAATATCAACAGATTGCTTTATTTGTTCTGTATTCCCTGTTAAGCCCAGATATAACCCATAAAAAACTTCAGGGACATTTGCATCTTTTGCAATTCTCAATCTTTCTAAAACTAAATCTCTGGAAGTTATTGGAGGATTTGTATTAGGTATGTCAAAAACAGCGTCGACACCGGAATCTCTCGCAACCGATAAACCATGCTTAATTGTTTCCTTGTACCGCTGATTAAAATCTCTTAGATGAACGTGAGAATCAATGAACATCGCTGAAAAAGATTTTGGGACCTTAAAAAGATTATTGTACTTAATCGCTCAAATCTTTGTTGACATTGAGTTTTCTTTCAAGAACTTCAACCCGTTGCTGAAGAAGATAAATTTGATTTCCCAAGCCATCAAGCTTGTCGGTAATATCTGCAATTCTTTTGGCAAGTTTTTTTCTTCTTTCCTCACCAGTCTCTCTTGAATTGCCGGAAACATTTAAGTTGTCAAAAAGACCTGCCTTCCTGCCGGAATAAGGATCTTCATTATCTCCACTTTCTGTAAGGTCAACAATCTCCTTGTCTTTCTTTTTCCAAAATAATGCCATAAAAATAAATGATTGTGATCTTTTTAAGAATTTCTGAATTTTCTTGATTGCATTCATCCCGGGATTTAAGTACATCTTTCTAAACCGGCAATCTTGACATAACTGAGCATCCAAAAGTCCTGAACAAAACTCAATGACTTTTTGAACAAAGAATTTTTAAAAACGTTTTCTTTATACTTGTATGGCTTCGATACAGCAGATTATAGGAAAGGTTTCTCCCATGCTTCACGCGGAAAATGGAGGAGAACTCTTAAAAAAATACAAAACTGTTGAAAACATCCCTGTCGGAGAAGTAAAACCAAAACCACTTGCAGAACATTCACTTATTTATGACTCTCCAACGGAAGCGCTTGAACCCATTTATTTTTTTACAATTGACCTGATGAACAACCTTGGAATAGAAACAGAGAAAATAGTCGATAATTTCTCGGCAACTCCCGGAGGAGGATACTTCGGGGAGATGGGGCAAAGAGCGTCGATAATGCAGCAGCAAGGATCAAAACTTCTCGGCGACGTAAATACTGTTTTGAGGAGTGTATTAAACATAATCTATGATTTGAAAGAATTCAGGACTCGATTAAAAACTTATGATGATCTTAATTCCGAGAACAAGGAGTCTGCCTGGCTGGTTTTGAAGCAGATATGGATGGACCGGGTAGACATACAAAAACAAAATTCAAGCATAAAAGCAATGGCTCTCGGACAAGGAGGATTTCAAACACTTATTGATGCATTTCTCGTCGCTAAAGATGAGAAAGATGTAGACAAAATGGATTTGAATGAAAGGGTAAAAAGAATCCTGAAACCGCGAGTCCACGAATTTAACATTTGGGTTAGGGAATCAGAGAGGGAGCTGAGAAAAAGATACGAGCTTGAAAAAACATATTTGAAAAGTCAGGTTAATTCACTCAAGATATACTCGCGATGGGCAAAACCTTATCTCAAGGCGGCGCAGCAACTTGAAATGAAATCAAATGACAGAGAACCAGCGCTCGTAAAAACATTCAATACGTTAATCCTGGAACTGACACTTTTCGGAAAATCAAAAATAGACGTAAGAGCAGAGGCAGTAAGCGGAGAATTTCCTAGAGATTTTGAAAAATTGAAAACAAGCAGAGATTACCACGCATGTGTCCTCGTTGATTTCAAATTTCGCGGAATTCCCCAAAGAATCTCGCAGGGAGGACAGGCACATTATTCTTTCGGCGGAAAAGCAGAGGTAAAATTTACGGCATATGCATTAAACAGCGACGAAATTGAATTATTTAACAGGGAACTGGAAAAAGATGACATTAATGACATGCTAAAAGTTGTGGAAGGAATTACCAGCGAAAGTTTGGAACAGATACAATCAGATATTGATTATTTTCTTGATGAAAAAAATTCGGAGGAAGGCAAGAAAAAGAAAGATGAGTCAAATCCATTTCTAGCATTATTTGGATATTACAACAAAAATTCTGAGTCGGAAAAAAAAGAGGGTAAAAAGGAAACTAAAAACACAGAAAAGAAAAAAATTCTCAAACCGGAAACCTGGATCGAAAAAACATACTTCAGGGAAAGGGCCGCAAAAAGGGCTAAGGAAACCGCATTTAATCTCTTTGATGTATACAAGCAAGCACACGGAATGCCGAGTTATACTTAATTTTGTATAAGTTTAAATATTTGTTCGCATTTTTTAATAAATGGGTAAGAAAGTAAAAATAAAAAAGAAAAAATCAGGTGTGAAGATTAGGGAAGTTGGGAAAAGAGTTGAGATAAAAAAAACCAAAGAAAGTGATGAATCCAAAAAAATATCCGGGAAATTTTTAAAAACTTCCGAGAAAAAAGATTTCCAAGATTTTATCGAAGAAGATATTGATCTGAGGAGCAATCCTTCGCTGGAGAAAATTGCTATATCTGGAAATCCTGCAGGTATTGAAGTGGTGCCTACGAATCAAAATGTAAACAATGATGAAAATCAAATTGATTACGGTGGGAAAAAAGTTGACTACTCTCCGATAAATGAAAATCCAAGAGCAAACTTAATTGTAGATGATGTTAATAGGGGAATTAAAGAGGCATCTTCAGATTATAGTGTAGCAGTAAGAGAAGAGATTGAAAAGGCAAAAAAATTACTGGTTGATACTTCCGGAGAATTCAGAAACGAGGGGAAAAATATCTCCGAAATGGAATCCTCACATGTCGACATTGAAACTGAAGTACAAGGTAAAAAATATTTGGTTAAGGGAGATTACAAATAGATAAAATTAAAAACAATTGTTGATTAAAAAAAAGATGGGTGATGGATACAAAACAAATTATGTGATTGAGGACATTTATCAAGGAGGATTTTCAAGTTTGAACCCGGATTATGGAAGTGCATTTCTGGGCTATCATGAGGCGATAAAAAACATAGGTGTTTCAACAGACCCGCGAACGGCAAATATTCTTAAGGAAGTTTCTGACAAAATTGCGCCAGGCCAGAAAATCATCGAACTTTCGTTGATTGATCTCGGGGCGCCGCTGGATACAATTACAAAACAGCAGATGGAAGAAGTAAGAAGATTGAGCAAACTTACAGGAGTTGAATTAACTGTCCACGGCCCCATCACGGACGCTTCCGGAATAACGGAACAAGGCGGTTTTGACGATACGCAAAGAGAAATGGTTGAAAGAAAACTTATCAACTCGATTGAAAGAGCAAATGAGGTCAACGAAAACGGGAACATTTCTGTGACATTCCACACCTCAAATCGGCTTCCAGGACCAATATGGGGCAAATCCAAAGATAAAAAAGAAGAGATTGAAGCGATGCCCATAGTGAATCAGGAAACAGGGCAGTTGAATATAGTAAGAAAAGATGAAAAATTTCGGCCATACGGATATGATGAAAAAAAAGGAGAGTTAATTCCAGGTGTAACTCTGGAGAAATATGGTGTTAAACGCCAATTGAACATCATGAACGACACGCAATGGGATAGAGAACTCCAAGAGTTGATTGTTCCAAAGGAGCATGCAGACAGAATTCTTAGGGAAACAGCACCACTGGCGCAAGCGATAATGAAAGACATTCAGCAAGGTAAAGAAATAGACGGAACAAAAAGAGAAATAATCTCGAGATTTCAAAATGCGCACGAGCAGCTGAGAGACATACACAGTCATTTAAACTCGGTATTTAGCAAAGGTTACAAGTACGGCGACGAAAAAACAAAGAAATATTTTGAAGAGGTTGCAAAGCAATTTGGAGATCAGATAAAAAAAACAGGAGGAAACGCCCTCGCAGAATCCCATGCAGTTCAGAATCTTATGGAGAGCATGAGAATGGACTCGTTAAGACACAATAAACTGGAAACCCCTCAGATTTTCAAACCTGCTGAAGAATATGCCCTTGAAAAAACAGCGTTGAGCTACGGAAATGTCGCATTTGCCTCTTACGATAAGTTTGGAAAAAAAGCCCCGATAATAAATATTGAAAACCCTCCTGCAGGAGGAGGACTTTCACGCGGTGAGGACGTGAAAAATGTCGTTGAAAAAGCAAGAGAGGTTTTTGCTAATAAGATGATGGAAGAAAAAAAGATGTCTAAAAAAAATGCAAATGAACTCGCGGAAAAAATGATAGGAGTAACCTGGGACGTCGGTCACATAAACCAACTGCGAAAGTATGGTTTCGAAGGAAAAGATGTTGTTAAAGAAGCGGAGAAAGTAAAGCATCTCGTCAAGCACATTCACTTGTCAGACAATTTTGGCATGGACAATATTGAAATGCCGATGGGTATGGGAAATGTTGATTTGAAGGCAGTCATGGAAAAACTTGGGAAAAGGGGGAAAGAAGCAAAAAAAATTATCGAGGCTGCGCATTGGTGGCAGTTCAATCAGTCATCTCCTGTCGGTCCTACTTTTGAAATGCTCGGAAGTCCACTATACTCGTCGGGAATGGGGCCTTACATTAACCAAGTTGCAGGCTTCCAGCAAGGATATTTTGGCGGTTATGGAACATCTTTCCCGCAAATCAATTATGAAACATTTGGTGCGGGGTTTTCGACTTTGCCGACAGAACTTGGAGGACAGCGTCAAGGCGGACGCGGAAGAATGTCCGGGAACCCCATGGAATAAGTGAAATAATTTATCCCTCCCTACTCGCGCCCCGACTTCGTTATTGAGCACATAATTTTGTCAAAGCGCGCGCCCAATCATCGCAACAGCCAGTCTAATCAGAATAAAAGTTGGATTTTATATTAATGCTATTAATCAGTGAGCAACAGCGAACGTTTTCACATTCAATTTCAATAACTATAATTCAAAAATATTTAAAAACCAAAATATATATTAGAAGATATAAATAGAGGTTACATGGCGCGCACAAATGGGAATAAGATTTTGGATTCTTTCATGAAAGATATTGAAAATGTGGAAAAGGGCAACCTGAAAAAAAAGGGCTTGAATCTCCCCTCAGGAAGAGGAAAAAATCTTAATGAAGTGAAAAAAAAGATAATATACAACCAGGATTTGGAGAAAAAAACCAGGTCTGATAAGAATTATAGCGAAATAAAACTTAAAAAAGTGCAGAAACCGAAAAAAATTATCAAGAGAACAAAATCATTCTCGACGCTTCAGCTGAAGACGGAAGACGAAATTGCAATGGATTTTGCGACAAAAGTTTATCAAAGATTCAACAAACTTATAAAATCGGTGGTGTTGTTTGGCTCGACGGCAAAAAGAACAGAGGTCACAGGTTCAGATATTGACATAATCATAATCATCGACGACGCTTCTGTTTTTTGGGATCAAGATTTGATTTCATGGTACAGGGAAGAACTTGAAAAAGTTATAAACTCAAATCCTTACAAAAAAAGCCTGCATATAAATACAATAAAACTCACGACATGGTTCAATGATTTAATGCGCGGAGACCCTGTTGTAATAAACATAATCCGCGACGGGATTCCTCTGATAGACTTTGGTGGATTTTTTGAGCCGTTCAAATATTTGCTCGGTTCAGGAAGAATAAAATCAACACCTGAAGCGATTTACTCTTTGCTGCAACGCGCTCCAGTGCATATCTCCAGAAGCAAAATCTCGGAATTAAGCGCAATTGAAGGATTGTTCTGGAGTATGGTAGATTCCGCACATGCTGCGCTGATTGCACTCGGGAAAAGTCCTCCGTCGCCCGAGCATGTACCGATTGAATTAAAAGAAAATTTTGTCGACAAAAAAAAGCTGAACATAAAATATGTCGTCTGGTACAGGGATTTGTTTGTAATTCATAAAAAAATCGCGCACGGTGAAGTAACCGAGTTGAAAGGTGTTGAGATAGATGAATGGCAGGAACGGGCGGAAGAATTCTTGAGAGTGATGGCAAAACTCGTTGACGACTTAATCAGCAAATAATGCCCGGAATTTCATAAAATTGTGAATAGCCATCGTAATAAACTAACAGTCGGTTTTGTAATTAATGCTTAATCAATTTCCGAGTTTTACTGAAGAAAAATCAGCTTGACATTTTTTCCACCGCGTAAAAAATAGATGTGTTAACTGATACGGCATAAAGAAAAAACCCTGCGGCATCTTCTTTGAAATTATCATCATGATAAATTTCTTTGATGTCATTGATGGAACTTTTTATGCCATCTCTTATCGCAGTAAAAATGCCAATTTTCTTCTCCAGGTTTTTCTTTGACATGTCCATAAATTGAAACCGCATTATTTATAATGTGGTATTGTTTAATTAGTGTTTTCAATTTTGGATCATCCAAAAGTCCTAACAAACCACGAAAAGGACTTTTTGATGTTGCTTTTATCTCTTCCTTTTCAGCATTGCGACATACCCAAGTAATGGAAATCCAAATTGTTTGTCAACAGCCACTTCTTCAAAAGTAACATCAAATCCATCTGCTTCAAGCCTGCTTTTGGCTCCGCAAA